>Ga0265293_10000418_pt1 | contig 102038 bp, 89 predicted proteins | sample Munlanlewell138R_FD_192505 | JGI IMG/M metagenome (GOLD analysis project Ga0265293, IMG submission 192505) | Leachate microbial communities from a municipal landfill in Southern Ontario, Canada - Leachate well 138R | ecosystem: Engineered > Solid waste > Landfill > Unclassified | place... | reverse complement strand
ATTCTGTCTTTAGGATGGGTATCGTATATTCTCGTACATGGGCATTTGGATTAGTTTTCATTTCTGAGAGATTTTCATTAGTTGGAGTTGAAATTATAAATAATCCTCCAGGTTTTAAAAGTTGGTAAGCCTGTTTGTAAAGTGAAAAGATCTGATGAGGTGGAATGTGCTCAATAACTTCAATTGCTACTATCACATCAAACGATTTTGGTTTAAATAGCTTCTTTATAGTTAGAGCATCTGCAGTATGTGCCTCACCTTTATATTTTTTCTTAACTCGTTCTATACTTAATTCAGAGATATCTACAGCAGACAGCTGAAGCTTAATGCCCCTATTTGTTAACTCTTGTTCCAGATATGCTTGTCCAATTCCTATATCAAGTAATTTAAACTTTTCGTTCTGCGATTTCAGAAAGCTAGCGATATATGATATTTTTTCTTTTGTCATCATATCTTTCTCGTTAATTGTTTCGATTTTTGTAAATTTTTTACTCCATAGGTTATTGGTATTTCTGTTTTTAATTTCAGGGACACCTTTTTTATATAACTCTTTGAATTTTTTATACTGGTTATTTTCTGCAAATTTGTTGCGAAGAAGCTCTATGTCATATGGTGATAGGTTTGATATGTTTTTACGTATTGACATCTTAGATTTTATAATTCTACACTAATTTTAGTGATAAGAAAATTTTATTATATTCTATTATCCTTATTGTTTCCGCTTATCCTTTTGTTTCTTTTCCCATTAAGTGTACGTGCAGAAGTAATTTTTGAAGATAATTTTGATTTGTATCTGAATGGCTCATTCCCTTCTCGATGGGTTGAGGTTTTAGAAAATTGTCCTATTGATTGGGTTGTGCAAAATGGAGAAGCTTATTCTCGAATTACGAATAGAGGTTCGTGTTTGAGCAATATCATGCCAAATGATAGTGTGTGGCCTACACCAATTAGCGATTATATTTTTGAAGCAGATGTGAGGTTCGGTGTGGGCGTTGACCATAATTTAGTGTATAGAATGCTGCCGTCAGTAGGACAGTTGTATGAGTTGCATTTTCAAATTCCGGGAGGATTCGAATTCACATATCCGCGGGGTGGAGAGCTTGTTTATTCAAGTGTTGAAAGATATCAGGCAGGTAGACAGTATCACATAAAAGTTGTTGTAGATGGATTAAATTTAAAAGCATATATAGATGATAAGCTGGTGAGAGAAGCACAGCTGTCGGTATATATGCCAGCAGGGAAAGTTGCTTTGAGAATAGGAACTGGCGCTAATCCCAATTCTGAGACATGGTTTGATAATGTAAGGGTTACTACTCTTGATCATGTTGATGGTGTCTCCCTTCCCGTTCCAGCTCTCAAGCAAACATCTTCTCCATGGAATGATGACCTGTATGATACTGCAAATTTATGGGCGGTGGGTGGAACGGATATGGCGACGTGGGGGTGTGCGGTAACTTCTGCTGCGATGGTTTTTCAATTCTATGGACTTGACACAATGTTGGGCGGTGTACAGCTTGATCCGGGGAGTATGAATACTTGGCTCAGATCTCAGCCTGATGGATATGTTCGAGGTGGGCTTGTTAATTGGCTCGCGTTGTCCCGGCTTTCTAAGCAGATTGCAAACCGTAATGCCGTAAGCTTTGATGCACTTGAATACTCTCGGATCAACTCATCGAATCATCAGTATGTTAAAGATGGGATTGATGGTAATATTCCATCGATATTGAGCGTTCCTGGGCACTTTGTCGTGGGAAAAGGATATGTTGATGATGATATTCTTATAAATGATCCCTATTATGATAGAGGTAGTCTTGCGTTATATGCGAATTCGTTTCAAAATATCTCACAGTTTGCTCCCTCAAATACTGACCTCTCATACATAATGCTTGTTGTGGATGAAAATGTAGACATTAAGATGTTTGATGGAGATGGTAATGAAGTGGGGGACTTGGTAATTGAAGAGCCCATTTCTGATCCTGTAGGAGAGGCGGTATCAAATGCGAAGCCATTAAAGATCGTATATCTTTCTAAGCCGTCTAGTGGAGAATATAGAATCGAGATTTCTGCAAGTGAGAAAACAAGCTATAATTTAGATACGTATTTTTATGATGAGGGAGGTAATGTGAATCAATTCTCATTTAATGAAAAGGTTAATAAAGAGACAGATATTTATTATATAGATTTTAGTAAAAACACGAGCTCAGATAGTTATGTGTTGGAGACTGTTGCATATCCAACACTTATAAAAAACATAAAAGTTTTATATAAGGATAAAGAGTTGAAGCTAGGAGCATACATTGAAATTTCTACAAAAGCAAAATTGGCACAGAGGGCACAAAAGAATAATACCCTAGAAAAAAGGTATCTCCATGATTTAAAAAACAGTGTAAAAAGCCTTACGAGGAATAAAGAGGTCTCGAATTCGGCACACGAATATTTGATAAGAAGAATAAATTTTCTTCTTAAAAATATTTAACCTCACACTCCTTGTTCTCTAAATCCTTTTATTGTTATGATGATCATATGCCCGAAATTGTAGTTGTTAAAAGAAGTGGAGAGCGAGAACCGTTCTCTGAAAAAAAAGTCTTTCGTTCTATGAGTCGTGTTGGGGTGCCGGATAATTTACGGCATGAGGTAATGCAGGAAATAAAGAAAGATCTGCAGGGAGAAATCACAACTGATGAAATTTATCAGAGAATTGTAAATTTTCTCGAGCCAAGAGATAGAAAGTCTTCTCTTCGATTTAATCTTCGCCAGGCAATTTTTGAATTAGGTCCTACAGGGTTTCCCTTCGAACAGTATCTTGCTCGGATTTTTAGAGATCAAGGGTATAGTGTTGAGGTGGGGATTACAATGCGGGGAGACTGCGTGAGTCACGAGATAGATTTATTGCTTATGAAAAATAATACTCGGCAAATTGTTGAGGCAAAGTTTCATAACTCACATAGTACAAAAAGTGATGTCCAAACTGCACTCTATACTTATGCTCGATTTTTGGATGTAAAACAGAAAAATGATATTGATAATGTTTGGTTAATTACGAATACAAAACTTTCACAAGATGCAACTGCATATACGCAGTGTAAGGGAGTTCCGGCAATTGCGTGGAATTACCCAGGTGAGGGGAACCTTCATGATTTAGTCGAAGATCCTCAGATGTATCCGGTGACGATCCTAAATTCATTATCAGAAACTGAAAAGAAGCGACTTATTGAAAAAGATATTGTGCTATGCAGAGATTTGTTGGAGAAGAAGGATGAAGCATTTCAAGATGTGTTAATCAATAAAGAAAACCTGGAACGAGCAAAGCAGGATGCTGAGATGATTTGCCCCCTTCCACAAAAGTCTTAAAGAGTTTCTTTTATTTCCTGTGCGAGAAGCGGATTCCACATGCTGCCCGTTGCGCTCATAACACTATCAGCGCCAGTATTTTTGTATGCATGATAGTCATCTGGGTTCATAACTCCACCAACTCCTTCGATAAAAAACTTGTAGTCATTTTTTTCTCGGATAGTTTTCAGCCTTTTTACTTGATCAATCCCTGCCCATTTAATAGCGCTTCCGCATACACCTGATCTGAGTCGTGCTACATTCCCGGGAAGTGCCTGACTGCCGTTTTTATTTACAATTATCCCAGGAATAGTATTGATAGACGCGATTGATACACTGTAATCATGGGCAATTCTCGCAAGTTCTTCCAGGTCAGAATTATTTTGGTAGTATCCTACCTTTAGAATAAGCGGTTTGTTCCCAATTTTTCGGCGGATTTTTTCGGTAATTTTTCGAGTCATGTTTAGGTCATAGCATACCAGTCCCTCATTCCCGATATTTGGGCAGGAGAGATTTGCTTCAAGGATTTTTGCGTTTGTTTCATTTGAAAGTTTGGCGGCAAGACTAAAGTCTTCTAAGAATTCTTTTGGTGTTTGATCCTTTTTTATAGTTCCCATAAAGCTGAGTACTAAAATCTGCCCTTCTTGTGCATAGGAAACTGCCTTTTCTACATCTTCTTGCCACAGAGAAGGATCCTTAGAAGGGACACCAAATGAATTTGTGATTGAGAGTGGCTCTCCGTAATCGCTCGTTGCGATAAGTGGCGTTTTTGCTCGTTTGAGAGTAAGATTTTCAGTAAGGCTTAAGCTTAAAATATTTGGGAACGGATGACACGGGAAAAATCTTGTACGAATAGTTTTATATACTGCGATATCAAAGCCTTTTTCAAATGCTCCTTTTACAAACTTGCTATTTAAGAGTGGTCCTGCTGGAATTCCAAACGGAAGATTTACCCTATATCCATGAAAGTTGTATTTGGGAGGGGAAGAATTTTTGTATAATTTTTTATTTTGGAATACACCGAACGGTCCGTTTTCATAATTTTCTTCATAGCTTTTCTGAGGATCATAAAATGGTTTCTGTAGCATACGTTTATAAATTTAAATATTCTCTAAAGAATTCTTCAAGACTTTTAAATGCAATTTTATCAATTGGAAAATTTTCTTTTGTAAAAAATTTAAAGTCAGATATGTCATCTGATGCGGAAAGTTTTTCAGATGAAGATATAGTCCCCTCAAAAATTACCCCGATTGTTTGCTGGTATCGATTACCATATTGATAAATATCTATTTTAGATTTTAAATAGGTAAAATTATGCATGTCTATTCCGAGCTCCTCTTTTAATTCTCTTGCAAGAGATGTTTCCAGATCCTCATTTAAGTCTACAAATCCTCCGGGAATATCCCACAATCCTTTTCCTGGATCAATTTTCCGTTTAACCAGAAGTATTTCGCCTTTTTCATTTCGTAAAACTATTCCTGTAGTGGGTGAAGGGTTAATGTAGAAGTGGAGATCACAATGAGGACAAGTTTTCGAGGAGAGATTTGTGGTATTGAATTTCGTTGCGCAGTTTGGGCAAAACGTAAAAATGCTCTGAACTAATGCCAGCTCGTTTGACGACAATTTCATTCTATGATATACATTATACACAATGAAAGTCCTCAGTTTGATATCTTCAATACTTCCTTACGATACGGCGTATGCTCATTGCGATATTCCCTGTGGGATTTATGAGCCTACTCCTCTCCAGATTGCAGCACATACAGTTTTGCGCATGAGCCAGCTTCTCGGTGAGCATACACAAATGCATGATGTAGCAAGAGTCATACGGGTAAAAGAAGACCACGGATCAACAGTTGAAAAAGAACTTATGACGTTAAAAAATGATTATTTTAAGCCAGAGCATTATGAAGCAAACCCGCAACTCGAAAAGCTACTGCAAGAAGCGGTGGGATTATCTGCAAAAACTAGACAGAAAGTTGATGTGGATCTTGCGAAAGAATTAGTAGAAAAATGCTTAGTGATTTCTGAAATCTTTTATAAAACAAAAGGATTTGAGCCTATCCGAATTTCTTCCGGGTTTCCTACAGAAGGGGAGCTTGTTTCTCACAAATAAAAATGCTTCTAAAAGTTTTTCGAATTTCTGGACATAGCATGATGCCGAAATTTTCTCCAGGTGATAATGTTTTGGCGAGTAGTCTTCCGTATGTGCTTCATGCTCCACAGATACATGATGTAATTGTGTTTTGGGAAAAACGAGCAAAAAAAATTATGATTAAAAAAATTACGGAAATTACAAATAATACGTTTGTAGTTTCAGGAGAAAATAAAACAGACAGTTTAACGATTGAAGGTATTCGGAAATCTGATATTTTAGGAAAAGTAATTACGAAAATTTAGCTTTTAGTTTGAGATAAATCCATCGGAATCTATCTGCAATTTTATAGATTTTGTAAATTGTAGGATTAATGATTAAGTTATAACTTCCCACAAACTCTATATGCTCAGGGTTATATCCGAGTTTAAATTTATGAAATCCAAACCATGGATCACGAGAATCTGCATCAGGACTGAGGGCTCCCCATAGATCAAATGTTTTCAGTCCAAGTTTTTTTCCAAATCGAATTGCCTCCCACATAACCAAATTTGATGCCATGAGATTCTTGTATTTTGTTGTTGATGCGCCATAGGGATAATACAGCGCATCGTTAAAAACGAATAACATCCAAGTGGTAAGGATTTCCTCTTCAAATTCTGCTGTGAGAAGGTGTGTAGAGAGTGTATTTGCTCGAGTGGAACGTGAGAGTGTTTCCCACATTTTTTTGTGATACGTTGGAGTGTGCGCATAAAAGTTTTGACGTTTTGTTGTTTCTTGAGTTAGTTCAAGATATTTCTTAAATGCTGTTTCAGAATTATCTTCATGTACTATTACACCCTTTCGTTTAGCGAGCCTGATATTGTATCGCGTTTTTGAGCTAAATTTTTTCAATAATATTTCTTCATCTTTTGTTAAATCTATTTCAAATGTGTACTTTGTAAATAATGGACGGTGTGACTTTACAAGATTTTTGTGAGATATTATTTTTGAATTCCCCTTTTTTATATTCGGTTCAAGTTGAATAAAGATGCAGTTGTGTTTTTTCCCAATTTCTCTAAGCTTTTCCAGTATTTCTCTTGTAGGATTATTTCCTTTTGGGAGATATCCAATTGTATAGTTTGTTTTTGGAATTGTATGAAGCGTCAATGTGAATCCGTCAATTAATTTTCCGTTTTTTTCAACGCCGTAACGAATAACTGTTGTATTGGTTTTTTTGCGGAATTCTCCCCATTCATAACTCTGTAGCGGATGGGTAACAACTTTGTTGTAGTTAACTTTATTTTTTTCTGTAATTTCTGTAAAGGTCATAAGAAGTCTGGGGCACCCGCATCAAATGAAATGTTATTCATTTCGCGCACTTCTTCTGGGAGTTCAAAAATAAAACGAGACGGCGTAGAATTTGCTCGTTGTCCAAAAATGGTTCGTTCTTGAACATAGGTCATGTATAGGTGTTCCTTTGCGCGGGTTACTCCAACATAGCACAGACGGCGTTCTTCTTCTACATCTGAAACGCTAAACATTGATTGACTATGCGGAAAAATTCCCTCTTCCATTCCTACTAAAAATACGACCTTAAATTCTAATCCTTTTGCAGCGTGCAGTGTCATAAGCGTTATTGCATTATTTGGATCAGAAGTTTTTTGATCTGGGAGATATTCTGCTTCAACGAGTGAAACATTTTCAAGAAATTGAATGAGATTTGGGAATTCTATCGCAACAGATCGGAGCTCTTTAATGTTTTCGAGCCGTGCCAAATCTTCACCATCATCTTCATCATATTTTTCCAGGTATTTTGTTTTCTGAAGCACACGATCAAGGATATCAATTGTTTTCTCTGTTTCTATAAAATTGTTCTCAGTAAATTCTTTTTGGTATTCTGCGAATGCGCTAAAGCGTCGCTTTCCGAGTTTTTCAAGCCGTTTTTTTGCGATTTTATCATTTGGATTTGAAAGAAGGCTTAGATACGAGAGTACATCTTTTACTTCGCGCCTATCATAGAACCTCACGCCACCAACAAGTTTATACGGAACCCCAAGATGAAGAAAGACCTCCTCAATGGTTCGGGATTGCGCGTTCATGCGGTATAAAACAGCAACATCAGAAAGTTTCAAGTCGGAATTATGCCGTTGTAGTTCATGAATTTTTTCAATAATATACTCTGCTTCGCGATGTCCATCATTTGCTTGATGAATAACTAAATCTGAGCCAGCAGCGTTTTCTGTCCAAAGTTTGAGGATCGGGTGCAGAGAATTATTTGCAATAATAGAATACGCTGCGTTGAGGATTGATTGGGTAGAACGATAATTTTGCGATAGTTGGAATGTTTTAGATTGAGGAAAATCTCGCTTAAATTTTTCAAGATTCCTATAATCTGCCCCTCTGAAGCTATAAATACTTTGAGAAAAATCTCCTACAATGCAAATGTTTTTATATTTCCCACCCAAAAGCTTTGTGAGTTGATATTGGGCTACATTTGTATCCTGATATTCATCAATAAGAATATATTTAAACGACTCTTGATAGAAGTCTCGGATTTCTTCGTGTTCACGGAGGAGCCTGAGAGTTTTTAGAATTAAATCATCAAAATCAAGTGCATTGTTTTCTGTAAGCATTCCCTCATACACAGGATAAATATTTGCAACAAATTCTTGAAAATACCCTTTTGCGAATTCACTATACATTTTTACATCTATCATCTGATTTTTTGCAGATGAAATTGTTTCAAGGACCGCTTTTGGCCTGGCCTGTTTTGGGTCGATATACAGAAGGCTTATGCACTCTTTTATAGTTGCAAGCTGATCTTGTGTGTCATAAATCACAAAGTTATGAGGAATGCCGATATGGACCCCATGGCGCCTGAGTATTCGTGCACATAGTGAGTGAAAGGTGCTTACGATCGGAAGGGATGGAGTGTGGAGTGCAAGTTCCATTCGTTCGCGCATTTCACCAGCAGCTTTATTTGAGAATGTTACCATAAGAATTTCTGTTGGATCGAATCCTTTTTCTTGGATTAGATAGAGTACTTTATGGATAAGTACTCGTGTTTTTCCGCTTCCTGCACCCGCGAGAACAATCATAGGACCTTCGTTATAAGAAACTGCTTTTTGTTGTTCAGTATTTAGTTTATTGAGAATATCCATAGTTAGTTGTTATACTATTATAACGTAGAATTATTCCTTTTATGGAGAAGAAGCTTATTATAGCCAATTGGAAGTCAAATAAAAATACTGTTGAAGTTCACGAGTTTTTTACCGTCTTTTCTGAGCGGATATTAGAGCTTAATCTAGAGAATAAAGAGCTAGTTATCGCCCCTTCTTTTCAACTTTTGAGTCTTTGTAAGGAGCTTATTCAGCTTCATGCATTACCGATTAAACTCTCTGCGCAAAATATCTCTGCCTTTGGTGTCGGGCCATTTACTGGGGAAATAAGTGCTTTTCAAGTGAGGGAATTTTGCGATATGACGATAATTGGCCATTCTGAGCGGCGAGATCTGCTTTCAGAGCATAACGAAACTTTGCAAAAAAAAGCTCAAGAAGCGCGCAGTAACAATCTAGAGGTTGTTTACTGTGTTCAGAATGAAGCACAAATTATTCCAGAAGGCGTACAATGCGTGGCGTATGAGCCACCGACTGCAATAGGTTCAGGGACTCCTGCAGAGCCGGATCATGTGGAAGCTGTTTTTGGGGATATTCAGAAAAAGTTTAGCGGGAAAATTTTATATGGGGGGAGTGTGAAACCAGAAAACGTTCGAGATTATATCCATATTGCCTCATGCAATGGACTTCTTATAGGTGGCGCGAGTCTTGATGCCAATACATTGGGTGATCTGCTTTTACAATGGTAAAACTACGACCCTTAGAGAAAAAATTTAACTGGGAACGGTATAAATATGTATTATTGGGAGGTGTCGTAGTGTTGATTTTTATTGGGATTTTTCAGAATCAGCTGAGACAAATTGGAACATTTCTTTTTGGCGTGACAGTCGATAAGGCAATTGATTTGGGAGTTACGCCTGAGAAGAAAGATTTTAGTATTCTTGTTCTAGGAATCGGAGGCGGGACACACGATGGCCCAAATTTAACCGACACTCTTATTTATTCACACGTATCAGTTGAAGAAAAACGAGTAGACATGGTATCAATCCCACGAGATTTGTGGATAGATAGTGCGCAGGCAAAAATAAATGCGATTTATGCGTTTGGTAAAAGTAATGGTACCGGAGTGGAGGATATCCGGAATGCTGTTTCAGAGGTAGTCGGAGAAGATATTCAATATGTACTGATTATCGATTTTGCGGGATTCGTAAAGCTGATTGACCATCTGGGAGGGATAGAGGTAGATGTCGAGCGTGCATTTGACGATTATGAATATCCAATTTCTGGAAAAGAGAATAACTCTTGTGGATATAGTGATGAGGAGATTGTCAACTTAACAGTGCAAATTGCAACTGGTACAGCAACACAGTATGATTCATTTCCATGCAGATATACAACATTAAGTTTCACAGAAGGGGAGCAGACAATGGACGGAGAGACTGCCCTGCGGTATGTTCGATCTCGGCATGGAACGAATGGCGAAGGGAGTGATTTTGCACGGAGTAAACGTCAACAAAAAGTAATTGAAGCGCTTAAAAGTAGGATGTTGTCATTACATGTTTTATTAAACCCGGTGAAAGTTGTAGGTGCATTTAATATCATAAAGGACAATATTGTAACTGACATAGATACAGAAAAGCTTGATGATTTCGTGAAGCTCGCCCAAGAAATGCAGAACGGAACGATTAGAAGCTTTGTGATTGATGAAGGGAATGAATTGGAGGACAAATATGGATTAGTGATGGCACCAATTTCATCTGAAGAATATAAATATCAATATGTTCTTATTCCAAGTCTTGGTAACAGTGAGTTTTCGCAGATTCATGAATATGTAGACTGTATAGCAGCCGGACACATTTGTTTGATTTCAGAAGAAGGGATAGTTACCCCCTCCCCTACTCCTACAAGTTTACTTGATAGATAGTAGTGGTGCCATTTGTGAAGACAGGCGTTGCCAGTTCCCTGAATTTAGCTACATTGATATTTTGGTATTTTTTTCGCTCAAGATTTCCTATAAAAATATATGATACATGATATCTTTCAATTATCTCTCTTCCCTCAGAGACATTTCCTTCGTAGAGTGTTTTGACATCTTCAATCCTTGGTTGTGGTATAGAATAATCTCCGCGCCAGAGCCATTCGTGTACTGTCCATCCGAGAATTGTTGGAAGCCCAGTATTTGCAGAGACTCGTGCATAGTCAGTATATGAATCACCCTGCGCTTCTGCAATTACTGGTTGACCAGAAACATTTTCTCGAAGCCACATAATTGCTTCATAGTCTTCTGGGTATTTAAATTTTAAATAAGAAATTCCATTTAAACCTTGATAGCGATCGGGTGTTATATCACCGAAATATGATTGAATCGCAAAATATGGATAAATCATGACGAGCACAATGAGAACTACAAACAGCGGGATCAGAAATATTTTCTTCCATGAACGGATAAGAATAGTGATTGCGAGTCCGCTTGTTAATGAAAGCATGATAAATGCCTGATATCCGAGCTTAAACATAGTATTTGCGCGATAATGATCAGGGTAGATATCTTTTGCATATACAAATTCTGGGATAAGAATAAGCAGAGATGCAAAAAAGAATAAAATAAGCATAAAAAGAACAGGCTTTGTGTCAAGTAACTTTTTTCCTTTCGTAACCAAAAAAAGTACAAAGGTAAGCATTGTTATATAGAAAAATCCCCAAAGAATTGCGAGCTGGTAAAAAGGAGATCGTTGGCAGTGATCTCCTTCAAAAAGAAATGGTCCAAAAGAGGTTCCCTGTAGAGATTCTGGAGCACACAAAAATCCGATTCCTGATGCGAAGGGTTTGAAGTATACATTGAACGGAAGCGTAAAAAGGAAAAATCCCAGCCCAAGTATGAGAAATTTTACAAAGGTACTTTGAAAAAATGGATAAAATCTTTGAAAAGAATAATTATTTTTTGAAACAGCGCGAGGCAGTTTACTACTTTTCAGAATAATTATTATTCCTATGAGCCCCGAATATAAAATTCCATCCCATGCGTTCGTCATGTACATAATCGCTGTTAAAAATGAAAACAGAAATACATTGAGTATGGTAAGACCTTTTTTCCGAACGAGGACGTATGTTGCTGCGAGCGTTAAAAGCACAATAGGAATATCCAGAACGTGTCCGTGTAGGTCTGAAACAACAAATGAATATGACGGAAATTCATGGATTGTGTTGTGGATAAAGCGAGTTGCATTCGGATACCAATAGGTTGTGCCATAGTTTTCCAAGGGGAGCATTTTTAATTCCCAGAAAGGAACTGGATTTTCTCCTTGATATCCTTCAAAAAATGTATAAATGGTATGGAGATTTCCGCTGAATGTTACAAGAAAGGCGGAGAGGAGGCCTGCGAGAATGCTTGGGCGGATTTTTTTGAATATATCATATGCGACAGAAAAAACTAGCGAAAAACTTCCGGCGAAGCAAAAGGCAAAAATAGCAGATAGCATGATATTATAGGTGATAAACGATTCAATCCCAGTGAGCTTTGTGAGGAATGCAGTTATAAGGTGCCCGAAGTAGTAGTAGTTAATTGGCTCTTTTGCAAACCACATATCAATTGCCGGAAAGTATTCTGTACGAATAGCAGAATTTATGAATCCGAAATCCATGAATTTTTCAAGACCATTGATATCCGGCTGGAATCCTTTTACGTAGCACCAAAAAAGGATACATACGAGAAAAACTGATTCTTCAAACACCCAAATTCTCCTCAATTTTTTCTCAGGAAGTTTGGGGATCTTTAATCCATAAGAGAATAAGAGCGCTACTAGATAGATGATAAATATTAGTAAAATTGAGAGTGTATTAAACGGGAGAATATATGTAGTGCTGAAGAGGAATAATGTATATGACAGAATAATTACTCCTAGTATTTTTGAAAAGATATATCCTTTGTCAAAAAATCCTCTAAATATTTTTGTTGTGATGGGGAGAAATAATATGCCAATTATAAAAAGCACAAGCCAAAATTTTATTACAAGTCCTAAATCAAAAAAGTACATATTTTTTATGAGCTTAACAAGCTATATTCTAATCTTTTCAGAGAGTAATTTATAGTCTAGATTAGGTCTGCACATATATGCTTAGTTTCATAGATTGCATTTCCTGAAATTGGATTCTGGTATTCGGGGGTAAAATTTTCCTTCCAGAATTTATTATCAAACTGGAAGTCTGGTGAGGATTGCTCCAGAAATACATAATCAATCGAATTTGCATCGAGTTTTTTGCAGATCATATGGATATCGTTGCTCTTAAAAATAGCCTGCATTTCTTCCTGCCGAGTGTTAGTGTCATGTCCTGCGGACCATGCAAAATAAGGCCATCCAAGAAATATTTTTCGTCCAGCAATAGATGCTGCATTATTGAGATACGTGGTATTGAGAATTATGGAATCAGACATCGTGTTTTCAAGGATCCATTGAGAGTCTGTATTTGCAATGTGATCTGGGATTGAGATTTTTGTGTCGTTTATGATTGGGAAGAGGTCAATGATTCCAGAAAATGTGCACAAAAACACTAAAATTATTGCAAGTATCTTTCCAACTACATTTTTCTTCCAGAAAAAAATAACTACAAATGCAGAATACATAACTCCTACGATCATAAAGTAATTTACGAATTTGTGATTTGCAGCAATTTCAGGAGAAAATTGTAGGGTGTTTGCAAGAATAAATAAACTTAAAAAGGCGAGAAATATTTTCTTTGCCCGTTTCTCAACAAGGAAAAGAGCAAGTGGGATGAGTATTATGTGAAACCCTAAATTTGCAATCCAATACGAAATAAAATTTAACAGAGGAAAGCTTGTTGTTATTTGGGAAAGATATCCTAAGGAAATCTGAATTCCATATCCGCTCAATGCATCGGTTTGCATGTATAGATATTGAGGGAGGCAAATAATTCCGGCAATGATAATTGCAATAACACCATTTAGTCGAATTTTTTCAAAAAGGATTGCAAGTAGAAAGATGATAAGGAGGGTGGCGAGAAGAATTGCGAGGTGAAAAAAAAATGAGAGTCCAAGCAGTACCCCAAGAATAATCGAGGGTAGTATTTGTTGAGAGTGTTTTTTGGAAAAAATGGGACGGATAAATAGATAGATTGCGCTAAGAGAAAGTGCGAGTGCGAGTGCGAGGTGACGCTGATTTGTATAAATATTGAGATTCCAGAATGCGCTGATAATATTTCCATCATAAGGACCAAATGATGGAAATGTTGAATTCGTAATAATTTCTTTGGGAAGAGATATTAGATCTGTGTGAGTTTTGAGGAAATAGAGAAAACTTAGTGAGCCGTTGAATAGGAAAAATAATAGAGAAAGGGCAGCAATAGATTTTGATTTAAATATTTTTTTTGCAAATAGGTATATCATTCCGAGGAGTACAGTAAAGCCAATTGTAGATAAAACATTTAATGCAATATCAATCCGAAATCCAATTTTTTCTAATATTCCAACAAAAAGATAAAATAAGAAGTGGTATCGGATAACTTCTCCAGGAAAGAGCGGATATTCTGGTGGAAAATTTGATCCGAGGGAAAACGAGCGGATGAGCGGGATATGACTTCCAAAATCACTCCATGCTTTTGATGCGATAAGAAGCATGTTGTTCTCATATGAGAATGTGGAGAACATGAGCCAGGTGCTGAAGAGTGCAGAGAATAGTAAAACCGAAAGACCACAATAATGTTTTTTTACGAATTTAAAATACTTACTATGTTTCATATGTCGTTAAATTATTTGCAGCTTTTTTTCCAAGTTCTACCGCGTAATTTGTTCCCCTATCCCAAGGATATACTTGTTGGATATTTGCAAGAAAAATGTTTTTTAATGGTGTTTTGAACTCTGGAATTTTTTTTGAATACTTGGGAGTGATAATCGGTTGCGCGAATGGTGCCTTAAATAATTCGTAGTTAATTATTGTCGATTTATATTTCGGGTTTATTTTCTTGAGCCATGGATCGTAGAGTGCTAGGAGTTCTTCTTTTTGCATCCCAAAGCGTTGGTCAGTTGTTTGCATGTAGTTTCCGATATAGAGAAGATATTCATTATTATAGAATTTTTTATCCATAAAATTTGTGTGTTCAACGAGCGCAAGAATTGGGGAATTTTTATCACACATATTCAGCCAATACGTAGTATCTGAGAAAAATCTCCTTTTGAGTCTAAGTACCATATTCATTGCGCCGATGTTGATAAGTTTTCTTGCTGAAGATACATAGTTTTTAGGGAGTTGTGGTGCAATTTGGGAAAATAATGCGAGTGGAAGTGTGACAAGTATTTTATCAAACTGTTCTGTTTTACGAGCTGTATGTGTCTTGTAAGTTACTGATGGCGTTTTTTTGGAATTGACAGTTATAACATCCGTATCGTAGAGAAATTTCCCTCCATTTTCTTTAATTTTTTCTTCTAAATGTTTTGCAAATTGTAAAAATCCTCCTTCCGGATATGCCAAAGATTCTGTACGTTTAAAAATTCGTGCCCAAAACCAGGCAAGAGAAACTGCATGAGCATACTCGCCAAGCTTATTTAGCATAAGTGGCTCCCAAATTTTTTGGTACCCTATTTTTCCCATGGTTTTTTTTAAATATGGCACAGCAAGAAAATTTTCTAATGGCCTCCACCATGGATTGTAGCGCAGAAATGCAAGAGAGATTCCCATTCTAATTTTATCAACAGGAGGAAGCTTCGGGAATTTGAGAAGTGAGATTGGGGAGTCCAACTGGTAGATTCCTTCATCAACATAGGATGATGTTTTAGGCCGTTTTACAATAACGGGATGATGTATTTCCGACGCAAGACTCAATACACTCTTGTCGTTGGTAAACCAGTGGTGATAGTGCGCCTCTAGGCTCCATTTCCAGTTCTTTTCTTGATACCCTATTGCAAGACCACCAGGTTTTGAGTCTTTCTCAAAAATAGTTACCCTATACCCTTTTTTTGATAAATAATATGCTGCTGCAAGACCGGTAAATCCAGCACCAATAATTGCAATATTCATAACAATAGCTTTTTATTATAGCGCAAAAAATATTGCTGCTCCTGCAATAATTAAGATAATAGAAGCTATTCCAAGAATTACGGTTTGCGAAACAGTTCCGGGCTTTTCGATTGGAGGAAGGGGGGTTGTGGTAGGGATAAATATGGTTGGGTTTGGAGTAAGCGTTTGAGCTGTAGTAGGAGTTGCGGTGGGAAGCATTCCTGTCGGTGAAGGAGACGTGGTGAGAGTTGGGCTTTGGGTAGGAGAAAGAGTGATGCTAACAGACGGAGTGAGAATTGGACTTGGGGTGAATGTAGGTGTAGCAGAGGGGGTTGCATCTTCTGTGATTTGTGACCCAGATGCAAGTATAGAAATGTCTCGTGAAATTCGGAGCTGGATACCATTTTCGTCAGGTACTTCAAAACTTATAGCGTAGTCTCCTTGGGGAAGATTTTCCTGTGGACGGTAGGACCATTGTCCTTGTTCTGAGATTTGAGTTGTAGTGGTGAGATTAAGTTGAGGAATAGAGATAGTGACAATTCTTCCTGGACCGCCCGTACCAGAAAATTCTGGTCGTTGGTCTATGTACGACTGTGTGTTTCGCGGAGTAGTTACACTCCCTGCTTGTGATGGTGTTGCAATTTCATTCAATTCTCCAAGCCCATCGCCATTAGGAGAGGTATTTGGTCTCATGAGTGCTTCATTAGTAGTGGAGAATGCATATTGTTGATTGAGTGTAATTGCAGGAAGGTTTTGCCCAATTTGATAATTTGTTGTGATTGCTGCCTCGAGTTCTTCTCGTATAAAATTTAAAAATACTGGTGAATCTTGATCGAGCAATACATAGTTAGAGAAATTCTCTAGCTTGAGTGAATTTGTCGGAATAATATATGTCCCATCTTCATTGGTAACAGAAGAGATTATTTGGCTGTTTTCAGTGTGCGCGGTAACGATTGTATCTGGGGCACCTTCTCCATGAGGAAGTAGAACTTTTCCATAAAGTGGGTTTTGGGATGGTGGCGGATTTTCTATAGTTAATCCAGTAGATACAAGATACTCTCCTTCTTTCCGATATTCCTTTCCATCAGAAATAATGATAAACGCGTACGTTTTTTGTGGTTCAAGATTTGGGATTGTAATGTGATGAGAAAAATAGTCGTTTTGTGTTCCAGTCGATTTGTCTCTATCATCAAGAATTATCGTGTTTCCGGTTGTTCCCTCTGAAAGCCGAATTGCAGCAGGAGACGAAAGACCAGTAGTGAACACTACGGTAAATGAGCTATCTGATACATTCGTTATCTGAACATTTTCAGGGACAGAAGTAGGACGAGCTTTTGTTACAAAGAAAACTCCTTGCTGAATAAGCCCAATAGTGATCGCTATCCCGAAAATGAGGAGAATTGCGACAAGAAGGGGCAGGTTTTTCTTGAATGAGTGTAGATCCATATTATTGCAAAGTAGCTGATTCAGATCCTGTTTCTATTATCTGTTCTTGTTCTATCGTGCTGCTTTCTGAAGCACTAATGAGCTCACTATCTTCCCCAATGATTTCTGCTTGTTCGTTGAGGTTTGCGCGTATTTCCTGTCGAGAATCGAGTTGGTTAATCGTTTCCATGTCAAATTGCGGTTCAATAGGTTCGATTTTAATCCGATTTGCAGGAGTAATTTGAGATTCTGTCGTATTATGGTAGACAGTGAGTCCAATCCACGCCATGGTTACAAATGCGCTAAATCCAAATAAAAATATTAAGTTTTTCATTTATTCTTTTATAAAAAATGCACGTCCAGTAATGGTTGCTGAAAAAAGTCCACGTTCTGCACTCCCCGAGGTAATTCGGTCAATACTAATGAGTCGGTCAAAGCTGATAAATTCTTGAGTAAATGTATTAATGTCAGATTCGTCACCTAAAACATTAATAGTTACTGTATAGGAAAATAACGACGAATTTGCGCGGACTGCAGGATAGAGCTCTATTGCACCAGTACTGAGACTTTGAATAGCAAGATTATTGCGGTTTGCAAGTACTTCAATTTTCCGAGTAAGCTCAGGAATTTTTGGTGAAGTTGGAATTGCCCGATAGACTGTTTCCAGTTTACTTTGGATTTGCTGATAGTGCGCTGCAAGGATCTGCAGATTTTGATTTTTTTCAGTCATTTTATCAAGAGTTTCTTTGCTATCTGCCTTTTCTTTATGAAGCTCTGAGATTGTTGCCAAAGTCGGTCGAATTGCGAATAATCCAAAGACTGTTATTGCGATAAGGCTAAAGATCAAGTACAGATATATAATAATTTTATCTTTTCCATAGGCATTTACCGCATTTTGAAATTCATGCCTTAGTCTTTTAAGTTCTCGTGTTAGTCGTTCTTTCATAGATCAAGTTGTGATTCTTTCAGTGCTATTCTCAAGGAAAATTTAATTCCACTACTGGAGGTATTAATTTCGTCAATCGTAATAGAGTTTATTTGAGGGTATTCTTGAATTTTATTTACAAAATTTTCAACGGTAAAAACTGAGAGGGCATTTCCTGAAAGTGCTACTGAGCTTTGATTTACGGTAAGACTGGTCTCAGTAAATTCGCTTACGTTTATTGCAGAAAGAATGTCATCCATGACCTGTACTTTTCCTTTTGTTTCTTCATTAATAATCCTAATATTTTCAAGGCGTTCGTGAATGCCGCGAAAAGCCTTTTCATCGTTCGCCTGAAATCCTACGAGGGCTGCTTCATTATCTATTTTTTCGTGTAAATCTACTATTTGTCCATCTACGAGTAGTCGGTATCCTAGTGCACTGAGTGCTATAAGCTCAATAAGGATTACAATTGCACGCCCAGCTTCAAACGCCCATTTCAGGAATATATTACCAACCGTTATTTGTTTTCTAGAGGATAAGTTTACTGAAATTTTGCTCTTTTTCTCCACATCTCAGCTTACTGAGTTTTAGGAATTTTGTCAAAATGAAATGAGGCGGAGTTGAGCTATTATTTTGAAGGTCGAGCTTTTTTAGGAGAAGCCTTTCTTGCTACAGGCTTCTTCGTTGATTTTGCAGGAGCAGGAGCAATTTTTGCAAGCTGAGATTTAAGGCGAGATGCCTTATTTTTATGAATAATCCCATTTTTTGCAGCTGTGTCTATTTTAGAATATGCGTCAGTGAGAGTAGTCCCGTTTGATTTTCTAATACCTTTTACTGCAGATAAAAACGCCGCTTTTATTTTGCTATTAATCGTTGTTTTCCGCTTGTCTTGTCGAAGCTTTTTTATTGCTTGTTTTGTTACTGGCATAGGCGCATTTTACCATGCTATACTAGAAAACACAATAAAAATTCACCCATATGGTAAAAAATCTTGTCCGAAGAGGATTATCTGCTGTTGCTACAAAGCAATCAAATATTTTTACTGCAGCATTTTTAATTATCATAACGACCGCATTATCTCAGGTTTTAGGAATTTTTAAATATCGTCTTTTTGCTTCGTATTTTGGTGCAACGAGTGACTTAGGAGTTTTTTTGGCGGCATTCAGGATCCCGGATTTACTATTTCAAATTATCATTATAGGGGCGCTTTCTTCTTCATTCATCCCTATTTTTACTGAGAATTTAGTAAAGAAGGAAAAAAAAGATGCCTTTCATTTCGCATCAGCAATTACCACATTGGGGCTTATTATTTTTAGCATAATTTCTTTAATAGTTATAGCCTTTGCTGAGCCGCTTGCTCGAGTTATTGCGCCTGAATTTACTGATGACCAAATTCAACTGCTTGCAAATCTTATGCGGATTATTCAAATATCACAGATTTTTTTCTTATTTGGTACAGTTTTTACCGCCATGCTGCAATCATTCCACTTTTTTCTCGTTCCCGGAATCGCAAATGCGCTATACAACATTGGGATAATTATTGGCGTGTATTTTCTCGTTCCACATTTTGGAATTTATGGTGCGGCATGGGGAGTGGTTCTGGGTGCATTGCTATTTCTTCTTGCACAGCTTCCTTTGATACTTGCAAGTGGGTACATTCCGAAGCTTACATTAAGCTTACATAGCGGTGTAGATAGAGTGCTTCGCATGATGCTCCCTCGCTCAATGACTATTGCCGTTGCGCAAATCGCAATAACTGCAAATGTATTCTTTGCATCGATAATCTCCGCGAGGAGTATTGTTGTATTTGATCTTGCCATGACGCTCATGGCAGCACCTGTTTTATTATTTGGGCAATCTATCGCACAGGCAAGTTTTCCTACACTTTCTAAATCAACCTCAAATTTAGAAGAATTTAAGACGGTATTTAAGAATTCTTTTAATCAGATCTTGTATCTTACACTCCCAATTAGTGCGCTATTTATCGTACTTCGTGTTCCGTTAGTCCGGCTTTTTTATGGGTCTGGGCGATTTGATTGGGAAGCGACGCTTGTAACTGGATATACGCTTGCATTTTTGAGTATTTCAATTAGTGTTCAAGCAGCAACACTTCTCTTGTCGCGTGCATTCTATGCGTTGCATGATACGAAAATGCCATTTTTTATAACGCTTATTGCGGTATTGATAAATATCATATTTTCTATGTACTTTATTATTTTCCAGAAACTTCCCGTGTACTATCTCGCACTATCGTTTTCCATCGGAAATATTATCGGGTTTTTATTTATGATAATTGCTCTTGATAGGAGGATTTCGCTTCCGAAGTTGTCTATTTTTTTGAGTGCTGCAAAAATTGTAATTGCAGCATTTGTAACAGGAGTGGCGCTTTATATTCCAGTAAAACTTTTAGACCAACTTGTATTTGATACAACGCGAACGATAAATCTTTTCTTCTTGACAGGAATAGCATCAGTTGTAGGATTTGGAGCGTATCTTTTTTTCACATGGCTTTTGGATATAGGAGAGTTTCATTATCTTATTGCAGCAGCAAGACGATTTACCTTTGACAACAAAATATCCAAACAAATAAAAGAGATAATTTTTGACACTACAAAACTCAACCCATAATTTTCTATTTGTTGATATAATGAGTCTTCATGAATATCCGAAATTTTGCGATTATTGCGCATGTTGATCATGGGAAATCTACACTTGCTGATAGGCTCATGGCTTTAACAGGAACACTCTCTGGTAAGGACTTAGAGCAGGAGCAGTTTTTAGATAGTAATCCGATCTCACGAGAGCGAGGGATTACTATCAAGCTTGCGCCGGTTCATATGGAGTATTCTCTAAGCGGGAAGAATTATGTGCTAAATCTTATCGATACACCAGGACATGTCGATTTTTCTTATGAAGTTGTAAGAACTTTATATGCTTGCGAAGGCGCTGTGTTAGTGGTTGATGCCACAAAAGGTATCCAAGCACAAACCGTTTCTCATTTTACTGTGGCAAAGGATTTGGGCCTTACGATAATTCCGGTTATCAATAAAATTGATCTGGATAGTGCTGATGTTGAAAAGACAGAGCAAGAGATAGTTCAATCATTTGGATTTGAAAAGAGTGAAATTTTAAAAATTTCTGCAAAATCTGGAATTGGTGTTGAGAATTTATTAGAGGCAATTATTGAAAAAGTCCCCCCACCAAGCGATGCTTTGTCTGATAGCGCGCAAGCACTGATTTTTGATTCGAAATATGATGAGCATCGAGGGATCGTAATTTTTGCACGGGTAAAAAGTGGGGAAATTAAAAAAGGCGATGAGGTGATGTTTTTGTCCGATAAATCAAAAGCACTTGTTATGGACGTAGGCTATATGAGTCCCTCATATTCATCTCAAGGTGAAATTAGAAATGGTGAAGTAGGATATGTGATTACGAACATAAAAGATATTACTCAGGCAAAAGTGGGAGATACGATGACTATCGCAAAGCACCCAGGAAATGCGCTTCCCGGATATAAAGAGCAAAAACCCTTTGTGTTTTTATCTATTTACCCAAGTACCGCGGCTGATTTTCAGAATCTCAGGAAAGCACTTTACTCTCTAAAGCTTACTGATGCGGCACTCGAAATTTTGCCTGACTATTCCACTATTTTCGGTTCTGGATTCCGATGTGGTTTTTTGGGATTGCTGCACGCACAGATTGTTGTAGAACGATTGGAGAGAGAATACAATGTGGATGCATTTACTGCCCCACCGAGCATTGTGTATGAAGTGGATGGCGAAATGATAAGTAGTCCGAAAGATTTTGATATTGCAAAAAATGATATCAAAGAACCTTATATTTTAGGAGAAATATATACACCACTTGAGTATTTAGGCGGAATATTTGAGATCGTGTATTCAATGCGAGGAAAAGAAGGCGATATTGCATACTTTGGAAATCAGGCAAAAATAACATTTGAAATGCCCATGGCATCAATTGTTTATGATTTTTATGATAAGTTGAAATCAGCCTCTGCGGGGTATGCCTCGTTTGATTATGATTTCTTAGACTATCGGAATTCGGATTTAGAACGAGTTGATATTTCGGTAAATGATAAGATCGTTCCTGAACTTTCGTTTATTATTCACAAGACTCAAGTTGAAAGTTTTGCGAGAAAAATCGTAAAAACACTTTCAGAGCATATTCCAAAGCATAATTTTCAAGTTGTGGTTCGTGCACAAATCGGTGGAAAGATTATTGCATCAGAAAAGATCGGTGCGTATATGAAGGCAGTTACTGAAAAGCTGTATGGAGGAGATGTAACGCGTAAGAATAAGCTACGGGATAAACAAAAAGAAGGAAAAAAGAAGATGAAAAGTATCGGGCGCGTAAATGTCCCTAAGGAGGCGTTTATGTCTGTATTAAAGATTTAATTAGAGTGCAACCAATACTACCCCCCCTATTATTACCAGTAATAATCCCCCTACTATCGCAATAGTAGTTCCGACCCCGCCAGGATTTTCAATCGGTGGGGTTGGCGTGAGTGTGGCAGTTGCGGGAATTCCACCGCCAGTAGTAGGAGTTATCTGAGTATTTGATGTGACAGTGATAGGTTGAGTGCAGGATGTGCTTACTGCTCCATTGTTATCGGTGAATACTACTGAGGCAGTGTAGCTGCCAGGTGTTTGGTATGTGTGTGAGAGTTCTGTAGTAACTCCCGTGTTTCCCATTCCGTCTGTTACATCTTGAGAAGTTCCATCGCCAAAATTAAAGGTTGCTTTTTGAATAGTGCCATTAGTGTCTGATCCTTGTGCTGTAAGGGTCATGACAAAAGGTGCTATGCCTGAGGTGCCAGGAGAAGCGGTGATTGTGGTGCAGATTGGCGATTGATTGCCGACCTGTGAAGGTGGGGTTGGTGTGAGTGTCGTAATAGGAGGTGTTGCACTAGGTGTAGCAGATGGGGTGACGATTGCAGAAGGAGTTGGGGATGTATCTACTGTGTTTTGGCATGCGGCAGCAACGCTAATTGCCACCTGTCCTCCACTTAAAAATACATTTTCTGATGTTTGATCATTCGCACTGAGAGAGAATACCCGAGTTTTGCTACTATCAATCTGAATTTTTGCGGGAGTATTGCCAGTTTCCGCAACTGGAATAATGGTAATAGTAGCAAAATCTACAGGAGCTTGGATAGCTTTTGTGACACTTGATCCGATATTGAGCTCTACGCTTGCTTGGCCATTTGAGACTGTTGGGCCACGAAGAATTTGAGGAAAAACATCTTCGTTTGGTTGGATAGTGATATCAAATTTTGTTGCATCATACGTTAAGAAAAGTTCGACAGTGGAAACAATATTTTCTCCGGGGTCTAGTCTGAGTGTTACTGTTTGTTCAGAACATTGAGAGTCATCGAAAGAGATTGTTTGTGGAGAGAAGGTGATCCGCGTTGTAGGAGCGGCAGAAGAGCGTAAGTCTTGTTGGCGACTAATAAAAAGAAGTGTAAGTGGAATTGCGACTAATAAGAGCGCAATATTGCCCAGTATAAAAAATTTATTCTTGAGAATTTTCATCTATTTCAGCGTAGTCAATATAAAGATCAATGTCAATAAATAATATGAAATTATCTTAGCAGAAGACTTGACAAACTGACAGTGCTGTTGTAAACTTTTTTCGAATTCAATAATAGATTTACATTGATACTATGGCAAAAAACAGTGCGACATCAACAATAAAACCACTCTTTTCAAATGTACTTATTAAACCTCTTGAGGCAGAAGCAAAAACTGCTGGAGGAATAATTCTTCCTGATACTGCAAAAGAAAAACCACAGACGGGGCTTGTTATGGCTGTGGGAGACGGAGAGCTTAATGAAGGGAAGATCATGAAAGATTCTATGCTCGTTAAAGCAGGAGATAAGGTGATGTATAAAAAGTGGGGCGGGAATGAGATAAAGGTTGGCAACGAAGAATGGACAATCGTCGAACAAAAAGATATACTTGCCATCGTTCAATAACGGTGGTGTTTGATATTTATTAAGTAAAAATTATGGCAGCAAAAAAAGTTATATATAAAGAAGAAGCACGAAAGAAGTTACTTACAGGAGTAAATAAGCTTGCGGATGCTGTAGCGACAACGTTGGGTCCGAAAGGACGGAATGTTGCGCTTGATAAATCATGGGGTGCACCGAGTGTTATTCATGATGGGGTAAGTGTTGCAAAAGAAATTGAGCTTGCTGATCCATTTGAAAATATGGGTGCACAGCTTGTTAAAGAAGCATCAAGCAAGACTGCAGATATTGCAGGAGACGGAACCACAACTGCAACAGTCCTTGCGCAATCCATTGTGAACGAAGGTAATAAGATGATTACTGCAGGATCTAATCCAATGATCATGCGCCGTGGAATGGAGAAAGCGAGTAGACATATCGTTGCAGAACTTGAAAAAACGAAAAAAGTTATCCAAGAAAGCGATTGGGAGAACGTTGCAGCTATTTCAGCAGGCTCTGAAGAGCTTGGGAATTTGATTGCCGAATCTCTGAGAAAAGTCGGAAAGGATGGGGTAGTTACAGTAGAAGAAGGTCGTGGAATTACAACAGAAATTGATCACAAGGAAGGAATGGAATTTGATAAAGGATATGCTTCAGCATATTTTGTGACGAATCCAGACCGCATGGAGGCAGAAATTGATGATGCATACATTTTAATAACCGATAAAAAAATCTCTAATCTTCAGGAGTTGCTTCCGTTTCTTGAGGAATTTGTAAAAGTTTCCAAGAATCTCGTTATTATTGCAGATGATATAGAAGGTGAGGCTCTTGCGACACTCGTTCTTAATAAACTTCGGGGAACATTTAATATACTTGCAGTAAAAGCTCCAGGATTTGGAGATCGTCGGAAGCAAATGCTTGAAGATATTGCGATTCTTACTGGTGGGACAGTCATTTCAGAAGATACAGGACGAAAGTTTGAAACTATTACGTTAGAGGATTGTGGGCGAGCTGATAAAGTAAAGTCAGACAATGAGAATACCCAAATAATTGGCGGAAAAGGAAATAAGACACAAGTAAACAGCAGGGTGTCACAAATTAAGAAAGAACTTGAAAAGGCGACCTCTGACTTTGATAGAGAAAAGCTTCAGGAGCGACTCGCAAAGCTTGCAGGAGGAGTTGCAGTTATTAATGTAGGAGCAGTTACAGAGGTTGAGATGAAAGACAGAAAAGAGCGGGTAATTGATGCAGTTGCGGCAACGAAAGCTGCTCTTGAGGATGGCATTGTACCAGGAGGTGCAGTAACGCTTCTGAACATCAGCCAGAAGATGGATCCTGCTGTAATTGCAGGAAAGATTGCAGCGAGTGATGAAATAATCGGAGTGCAAATTGTAAAGAGAGCACTTGAGGCCCCGTTTATAAAACTTATTGAAAATGCAGGACTTGATTCAGGAAGACTTATCACGAAAGCACGCGAAGTAAGCGCAAAAGGGTTTGGATATGATGTAATAGCGCTTGATACTGAAGAAAGTGCAATACCGATTGATATGTTGAAGCAGGGAATTATTGATCCGGTTAAAGTAGTAAGATCCGCTGCGCAGAATGCAATCTCTGTTGCAACGATGATTTTGACTACAGAGGCACTTGTTGCAGATGATCCTGAAGTAAAGAAGAATGAACCTCCTATGGGTGGAGGCGGCATGCCAGGCATGGGCGGTATGGGAATGTAGATCCCCATATGTTGGTTACTCTCTCCTGTTTACTACTTTAGCACTCCAAACCTTTTTTGAATGGGGGCTGTATTCTACGTAAATATCTGTTCCCTCTGGATATGATATGAGGTCGCGAAAGAGCTTTTTTTCATAATATTTGCTAATTGGAACTTCTCGAACGGTTATGAGATATGGCTTTTTATTTTTATCAATGAAGTGATTGGATTTTCCTGTTGTGCCAAAAACAGGAGCATATAGATCAAATCGATATTTATCATGACGAAAGAAAATTATGTATATAAAAAATATTAAGCAAGCAAAAGTGACAGGGAGTATAAAAAATGGAGCTATACCCAACGCTTGATAAATCTGTGAAGCGAAAAGAACAAAAAATAATGAAGCAGGGATGAGATAGAGAAAGCATATCATGAGGACAATAATAAGACTATATCGTATCCATTCCGGCATTATATGTTTTCCTTGGTGTCTCTGAAGGAATTCAATTTCTTCGTGTTCTAGTTTGCGAACTGGTCGCGGACGGTCAGTATAAAATTCTTGTTTATCTTCTTGATGTTCCTGAATATTTGTTTGAGAGCGTTTGCTTGATAGTTGGTATATTTTTACTATAATTGTCAAGCCTATGAAAATGGGCACTATGACAAAAATGAGTGAAAAAAAATCCATCGATTCTCATAAGCTTATTACAAATATAGTATAAATACCATGATTGACGCGCATTGCCATTTAAACCTGCATAAATTTGACGATGATTATGATGCGGTAATAAAAGACGCGCTTAATGCAGGCGTAACTACAATTATTAATACTGGAACATCAATACCTTCATCTCGTCGTGCGGTAGAGCTTTCTGAGCAGTACGAGAATCTATATGCAATCGTTGGAATTCATCCGCATCATGCTGATAAGACTGATGTTGAATTCGAAGGAGAGCTTCATACGAATTGGCTTTCTGAGCTTGAAAAGCTTGCAAAACATCCAAAGGTGGTGGGAATTGGAGAAATCGGTATGGATTATTTTTCTTACAAATCTAATGGAATTGTTGAAAAAAAATTACAGGAAGAAGCATTTCGAAAACAAATTGAGCTTTCTCTCAAGCTGAAATTACCACTCCAGATTCATAATCGCCTTGCGTGGGATGATACACTACGGATCTTGCTGGATTACAAAAAAGATTTTCAAAATCCGCCAGGGATGTTTCACTGTTTTTCAGGAAATATTGAGTTTACGAAAAAAGTATTAGATGCAGGATTTTATGTGGGATTTGATGGAAATATTACGTATGGTGGTATTCCGCCAAAAGAAAACACGGCGCTAGTTGACCTTGTACACTTTGTTCCTGTGGATCGAATTATTACAGAAACCGATAGTCCGTTTTTATCCCCGGTTCCATTTCGGGGGAGACGGAATACACCGGCAAGTATCCCGTTGATCATAGAGTTTATTGCAAAGGAAAAGGGGATTACCTATAATAAGCTGAGCCTACAAATAGAAGAGAATTGCAAGAAGCTTTTTTCATTTAAACATGCATGATTTTTTCGAACGATTTTTCGAACGTTATCCCAATAAGTCAATACGACTTTTGGAAATAATTCCTCCGCTCATAGCACTCTTTTTTGTAACAGCTCCTTTTTGGGGATCATTTTTCTTTCCAGTTTGGCTTGCATATTTCATTATTTTCTTTGATGTGTACTGGCTATATAAATCAGTTAATTTAGTGATTACTTCATGGATTGCCGCACGGAAAATCCATAAAGCAGAGAAGATTGACTGGCTTAAGGAGGCAGAAAAGCTGCCAAATTTTGAGAAGGTGACTCATCTAATCGTAATCCCAAGTTATAAAGAGAGTATTGAAAAAATTTCTCTTACTTTAGAAAGTATTAAAAAACAAACATTTCCTGGTGATCGAATGTTTCTATATCTTGCATTAGAGAAGCGCGAGGATAATGTTGAGGAGAAAGCGAAAAAACTTCAGAGAAAATATAAAAGTGTATTTGGCGGATTTTATTATACGCTTCATCCTGATTTGCCCCATGAAGTAAAAGGAAAATCATCAAACCAGGCTTATGCCGCGCGTGATGCATACAAGGAGCTTATTCAGAAGAGGGAAATTGATATTGATTATATGTCTGTTTCTTCGGTAGACGCTGACGTATTATTTGATAGGCAGTTTTATGCCTATCTTGGGCATGCATTTTTGAAGTCAGAAGATCCGCATTATACATTCTGGCAATCAGCAAATGTAAATTATAATAATTTCTGGAAAGTTCCGTCATTTACTCGTATCATCTCATTTTTTGGAAGCTTATGGAGGACATCAATTCTTGTACAGCGGGTGCGCCTTATCCCAAACTCTGTCTATTCATTGTCTTTTAAGCTGCTTCATGATTTAGATTATTGGGATACAGATGTGATTCCAGAGGACTATAGAATTTTTTTCAAGGCATATTTTCGGACAAAAGGACGGGTGGTTGTTGAACCAATTTTTCTGAAAACGTCTATGGATGCAGCTGAGTCACATTCATACGTAAAAAGTCTTATGAACAAGTTTTATCAGGAGAGGCGTTGGTCTTGGGGGATTTCTGACGATGCGCTTTATGTGAAATGGTATCTGACGGTGAAAGGAGTGCCATTTTTTAGAAAGACGCTACTTGTATTGAATGTATTGATTGATCATATATTATGGCCAGTAAATTGGTTTATTATTACAATCTCTGCAAATGCAGTTGTAATTTTGAATCCAGTGTTTTCTCGGACAAGTTTGGGTTATACGCTCCCCCAACTCTCTGGGTTTATACTCACACTCTGCCTGTTTTCTTTAGTGGGGATGATTTATGTTGACTATACAATGCGGTCAAGAAGTAGCTTTGCGAAACAGTCAAGGATACGACAATTTCTCTTCCCTCTCGAATTTTTATTTATGCCTATTGGGGGATTTCTCCTTTCTGCGCTTCCTGCACTGCTTACACATATTCAGCTCATTTTGGGAAAGCGAATGGAGTATAAGGTTACTGATAAAGTCTGATGCTAAAGCGATTTTTTAATGCCGAAGTAAAGCCTCACAAAGATGCGTGGTTTGTGATAGGATGTGTTCTTATTTTTGGATTATTGCGCCTGCCATCACTTTCCGAGCCCTATTGGTATGGTGATGAGGGCATTTATCAAGTTATTGGAAAAGCGATACAGGATGGTAGGGTTTTGTATCAAGATATTTGGGATAATAAACCTCCTCTTTTGTATTATATTTACGCTCTTTTTAATGGTGAACAATTTTTTGTTCGCCTATTCTCATTTATTCTAGGAGGACTTAGTGTAATCGCGTTTTATTTTTTAGGAAAAAAAATATTTCAGAAAAAAATAAGTGTCATTGTTTCAACAACGGTATATGCGCTCTTTTTTGGTCTTCCAATTATTGAGGGGAATATTGCAAATGCAGAAAACATTATGCATTTGCCAATTCTTGTCTCTGCACTCCTCCTCTTTTTTTATCTTGAGAAGAGGAGAGAGATATATATAGTGCTTTCAGGGGTAATTTTATCATTTGCTTTTGCTATAAAAATCGTTGCGATATTTGAATTTAGCGCGTTTATAATATTTCTCTTTTTGTTTAAAAATCCTTCATTTAAAATTGCAAAAATTCATCAGTTTTTGAATTTCAAAAAAATGCAGGCAGAGCTGTTGTTTTTTGTAGGTTTTATTTCACTGTTAGGAGTATTTGGCTTTTACTTTTTCCTTTTACATGCATTTCCTGATTTTCTGTCAGGAGTTTTTTCGGAAAATATTGATTATGTGGGTGCCGGGAATAATTTAGTATTTCCTATGGGTATTTTATTTATCAAGATAGCAATATTAGTCGGAGTTGTTTGTGGAATTTATATATGGAGAAAAAAATTGACAAAGGCAGAATTATTTATTTTTCTTTGGCTCGCATTTGGATTATTTAGTACATTTTTCTCTCAACGAGCCTATCTTCATTATGTGCTGATGTCTCTAATTCCTGTTTGCTTGTTGATAGGAAACATTATCGATTCCCCCATGAATAGGATAGGGAAAATTATAGTGTTGTTTGGAGTTCTTGGGATACTATATTTTAATTTTGGAATTTATAAAAAAACAATTTCGTATTATGGGAATTACTTTGCCTTTATTACAAATGATAAACCCATTGGGAAATATCAAGCATTTTTTGACAGTAATACCCCACGAGATTATGAGCTTGCGCGATTTATTAGAGAATTGAAAGAAGAGGGTGAAACGGTCTTTGTCTGGACAGATAGTGCGCAGATTTATGCGCTCTCTGAAACTCTCCCTCCAGGGAAGTATATTGTTGCATATCATATAACCTATTATAATAATGCTATAGATACTATGAGGGAAAAAGTTCTAGAGCAAAACCCACGATATATTATAAAAACTAAGGATTCAAAAGAGCTTAATATGATTATTCCGTCCTATTCTTTGAAGTATAGGATTTCGGATGCAAGTATTTATGAAAGGCAAAATTAACATACTGTATAAGGATAAATTTTTACGTTACTCATCAACTCTTACGGCAGTTTTTTTACTTGCAGTAAGTAGTTTGGTTGTATTTTCTTACCCACATCTTCCTCCATTAGTCCCGTTATTTAACAGTATGCCATGGGGAATGATGAGGCTGTATTCTGGTCAAATGGTTATAATACTCCCGATTTTTGTACTCGCAGTTGTTCTGATAAATATGGTATTAGTAATAACAATCTATAAAAAATTTACCCTTCTCGCTCGTATAATTTCATTTAATTCTTTCCTGTTTTGCTTACTGGGGACATTCGCATATTTACAAATTTTATTTTTAATTTATTAGATGGATTTTACATTATTATTACCGCTCATTGTTGCATTCTTGGTAACGATAATGTTAGTTCCTCCGACAATCCATTTTGCAAAAAAATTTGATTTTATCGATGATCCAAAAAGGCATAAACATCCTGCGATCCTGCATAAAAAACCAATTCCTCGAGCTGGAGGACTGCCGATATTTCTTGCAGTTGCTCTTGCCGTTTTTGTTTTTATTCCGATAAATTCTCTTACGCTTGCGATTCTCGGTGCTTCATTTATAACTGTTATTACAGGGCTTCTTGATGATAAGTATGATTCGTCTCCGTATCTGAGATTTTTTATTAATATTATCTGCGCGTCCTTGGTTGTATTTTCCGGTGTTTCAATCCCGTTTATCACAAATCCGTTTGGCGGGATTTTGCATTTTGATACGATGTATCTGTTTTCTTTGGGAACTGTTACTATTCATGTAGGATCTATTTTAGCGATTTTATGGATAGTTTGGGTGATGAATATGTTGAATTGGAGTAAGGGAGTGGATGGGCAAATGCCGGGGATTGCAGCTATTTCTGCGGTCATTATCGGAATAGCGTCATTGCGATTTTTTCCAATCGAATCTATTAACATGGAAATCGCCCAATTTTCATTTATTGTAGCGGGAGCAGCGTTGGGATTTTTAGTATTTAATTTTTATCCTGCAAAAATTTTTCCCGGGTACAGCGCTACGATACTAGGTTTTTTGCTTGGAGTATTATCAATAACTTCGGGGGTAAAACTTGCGACAGCAGTGCTTGTTATGGGAATTCCTACGATTGATGCTTTGTTTACAATAGTACGAAGAATTCTTTCTAAGCGTTCTCCATTCTGGCATGATAGAGGGCATCTTCATCATATGCTCTTGGAATATGGGATGGGGCATCGGAGTATTGCAGCATTTTATTGGCTTATGTCCTTAGTATTGGGACTCATAGCGTTGAGTGCATCAAGTCGCGGAAAGGTATTTGCTATAATTCTTTTAATCGTTTTATTTAGTGGTCTTTTTTTCATGTTGAGGTTTATAACAAAAGAGGAAAATGAATATGAATAGTCATTTGTATGCAGTTTTTAAATTGTTGAGACCGCGTCAGTGGATAAAGAATCTTGCGCTTTTTGCAGCAATTACATTTTCTGGTCAGCTGTTTGATTCGACATCTTTTTGGCAGGTAATTACTGCATTTATCGCATTTTGCTTACTCTCCTCATCTACATACATTGTGAACGATTTACTCGATGTACATAAAGATAGGCTTCATCCATTTAAAAAAAATCGCCCTATTGCGAGCAAAAAAGTCTCTGTTTTTGAAGCGATTATTATTCTTGCGATAACACTCAGTACCGCTCTATTTATTTCCTTCTCCCTCGGGTTTGTGTTTTTTGTGTTAGCGTTGTTGTATCTTCTCTTGCAACTCTTGTATTCATTGATTTTTAAGTCGATTGCAATATTTGATATTTTATTTATTGCATCCGGATACATCTTAAGAATTCTTGCCGGTGCATCAATTTCAAATTTCCACATTTCTGTGTGGCTTCTTCTAACTACAATCTCACTATCACTTTTCCTTGCAACAGGGAAGCGGAGGTCTGAGTTAACACTTCTTCAAGGAGCGAAAAATATTCGAGTAGACGAGATTCGCAAGAGCCTATCTCATTATTCAGAACCGCTTTTGGGCTCATTTTCAGCAATCTTTGCTACTTCGACGTTTGTGTTTTATGCAATGTTTACCTTCCTTGCAAATCCATCAGGTTTAGAAATTCAAATCGATGTATTACTGCCAGAATTTTTACCATTTGAATTATTAAAACGAAAATGGCTTATGATAACAATAATTCCGGTTATTTACGGAATTATGCGGTATCTTCAAGATATTTATGAAAAGAAAGAAGGAGAGAGTCCTGACAGAGTGCTTCTTTCGGATAAATCTTTGTTGGGGGCAGTTATTTCATGGGCACTGTTAGTAATATTTATAATTTATGTCCTGGGAGGTTAATTAATTTCTGCAAATTGGCTACTTATCCAGCCTGTTGTATTTTCATCTATTCTTATTTGATACCAAGCATTTCTTTCTGAAATAAATTCAAATTCGTCCCCAGTATCTACTCGTGTTACTTCGGAAAAGCTCGTTCCTGGACCACTTCTTACTCGTAGGAATCCGTTTGGAGTTGTAAGAATAGTAGTGATTTGAATTTTTGCTGCTTCGTCCTCTGTAGGTTCTTCTTCGTCGTCTTTTTCTTCGTTGAGTCTTGCAGAGCTAGTGGCTTCTTGATTTGATATTTGTTCTAATTTTTCATTAGCTCCTTGGGTGCCAAGGTACGCTTCTATTATGAGTCTGTGATTTTTTATCATCTTAATTTGTATTGTTTTTTCTTGGAATCCTTCTTTATTAATTTTTAACTCATGTTCGGATTCTGAGAGGTCCGTTGCCTTATAGGGTGTTGCGCCTCGAGAAACACTATCGATAGTAATAATTGCATTATCAGGGAGAGAAGTGATAACAAGCTCTGGATTTTCTGAGTTGATTTTTTCCAAAGTGAGGATGGATGCGCTTGCGAATGCACCAGGAAGGAATGTCCGTTCTACTGCAGTAAGTACTCCGCCATTAATAGAGATTTTTGTGCTAAATGCAGAAAGAGTTTTATCTTCAGGTTCAATTCGTAGGTCGTATATGCCAGCGGGGATAGTATCGCTTTCGTTGCATTTACAAAGAGGTGCTGTGCCAATTTCCGTGCCATTAAGGAATACAGTGCCTGCAATATTTGTCTTTATTTGAAGCGCTCCTTTTCCAGGAGTTTTGAATGAATCAATAATTTTTACAAAGAGGAATAGACCAGCGCAAATTAAAATTACGGCAAGTAAAAACAATAACTTTCTTCTCATGAAGATAATGATATCAGACGATAAAAGTGTTGACAAATTAGCAGTTATTATGATACATTGCTAATGTACATACAAACGGAAGGAGGTGAAAAATATGGCAATCATACGATGGAATCCTTGGAATATTGAACGATTTTTTGAAGATGATTGGGATCTCCCTACAATCCCCGGTGTCTCTCGCTTGATGGGCCAAGGTTTAAATATTTATGAAACTGCGGACACGGTAGTTGCAGAAGCAGCAGTCCCTGGACTCCTTGAAGATAGAATAGATATAACGTTTGAGGATGGGGTAGTCCGGGTAACTGGAAGCGCTGAAGATAGGCAGGAGGAGAAGGATAAGAGGCGCTATTTTATGTCATCTATGGCAACGTCATTTAGTTATTCTTTCCGAGTTCCGGAGGGAATTGTTCGAGATGAGGAGCCAAAGGCAGAGCTTGAGGATGGCATTTTGAAGCTCACCTTTAAAAAGGTTCAAAAACAGGAACCGAAAAAAATTAAAGTTTCGAAAAAGGTAAAGGCTACAAAATAGCACGTCCTTTTCTGAAAAAAAGCCCTCGAAGTATCGGGGGCTTTTTATTTAATTCGGGGAAATAACGGTTCGATTGCAACGATTTTTTCTTTTGTAAAATGAGTGAGAATTTTTTCAGATGTTTCTGGAAGAAAGGGCCTGAGAAGCTTGGCTATCTGTATGACCTCGAGGACGTAATAGGTAAGGCGTCGAGTCAGTTTATCGGTATTGGTAATTTTCCATGGTTCATCCTGATTTATGGCAACATCAAGCTGTTTAATGTAAGAATTCACTCTGGTAAGTGCTTTCGAGAATTCAAAGCTCTCTAGTGCTATATTATATTCGAGGTCCTGCCTGTGGGAAGTTTTCTGTTCATAAGATAGGGAAGTAGATGCTGTTTCGCATAGTTTTGCAATGCGTGCACATAAATTTCCCAGGCCATTTGCAAGATCAGCATTATATACAGTTTTAAGTTTTTCTTCAGAAAAGTCACCATCCTCAGTAGAAGGGATCTGGCTGAGGAGATAATAACGGAGTGCATCTACGCCGTAGGTTTTAATAAGCTCCAATGGATCAATAACATTCCCGAGCGTTTTAGACATTTTTTGCCCATTTACGGTGAAATATCCATGGACAAATAATGTCTTTGGTAACTCGAGTTTTGCAGAGAGTAAAAATGCTGGCCAATATATAGCATGAAATCTTAAAATCCCTTTTCCAATTACATGTACATCTGCTGGCCAAATACTCCTATCCTCTACTCCACTTCTATAAATATTTAATGCGTCAAACCATACATACATTCGTTGTGAGTCATCGTTTGGGACAGGTACTCCCCAGTTTTTTGCACGCTCATTGCTCCTGCTAATGCTGATATCCTGGAGGCCTTGTTTAAGAAATGATAATACTTCATTTTTTCTCGAGTTTGGGATAATTTGGATTTCTCCTGATTCGATAATTTCAATAAGTTTTCTTTCATAGTTAGATAATTTAAAAAAATAGTTTTCTTCGCTCACCTCTTCTAGTTTTTTTCCGGGATGTTCGAAGCATTCCCCATTTTCATTTAACTCATTTTTTTCATAGAATGCCTCACATCCGACACAGTACAACCCAGTGTATGTTTTTTTGTAGATATCGTTATTCTCAAGGCATCGATTCCAGAATTCTTGAGAGGATTTGTGGTGCGAGGGAGCGCTTCCTTTCTGAAATACATCGAATTGGACATTGAGATTTTTTGCAAGATTTTCAAATAGTTTACTGTTTTTGTCTACGAATGCTTTTACGCTTTCATTCGCATGTTCTGCTGCCTGGACATTTTTGAGTGCATTCTCATCTCCACCGGAAAGAAGTGTTGTATCATCACCTAAGAGTCTATGGTATCGGGCGATAACATCTGCTTGCACAAATTCTAGCGCATGACCGACGTGTGGCTTGGCATTTACATACGGAATTGCCGTTGTTATATAAAACTTCATAATGTAGGGGAATTGTATCAGCTGACAATTTCTAACTCAAGCACGCTGTGATATAAATTGATCGATGAGAATTATGAGAAACACGAGGAGGATTGGATACAATATATTGGTGAATCCGAAAAACCGCAATAAGAGTATAGTGAATATGTAGCTTCCCAGAAAGATTCCTCGAATATAATTAGCAAAAATAAAGCTTCCGAGAAGGGCTGTTGATATAAAAACTAAAAGAAAAAAAAAGATAAATGGCGAGATTGGAAGTGAAAAGAACGTTTGTTTGTTTGGAGATATAAAAATGATAAACAGGACAAGGCAGAGAAATAAAATAAATGAAGATAATAATGCGGGGATAAACGATTTTCTTTGATGCATAGATATAGCGTAGCAAAAAAACAATGATTTGACATCATGGAGGCTCTTGACAAGACTTAGCAGTCATGCTATATTAGTGCTAATACTCAATAAACGTTTAGCAGGTATGTACGATTTAACGCAGCGACAAATCGAGATCTTGAAGCACATTGTCAAAGAATATACAGATACAGCAAGTCCAGTTGGGTCTGAGACTCTTGAGAAAAAATATGACTTGGGAGTAAGTCCAGCTACGATTAGGAATGAAACGGCAAGCATGGTAAAAAAAGGATATCTTGCAAAAGCCCATTCCTCATCAGGAAATGTTCCAACTTCAAGAGCAATAAAGCTCTACATCAACGAGCTTATGAAAGAAAAAGAGCTTTCTGTTGCAGAAGAGGTTGAGGCAAAAGAAAATATTTGGGACTTGCGTTCAAAAGAAGCACAGTTTTTACGTGCAGCAACAAAGAAATTGGCAGAGAAGACAAAGTCACTTGCTGTTGCGAGTACGAGCGTAGGCGATTTATTTTTTGCAGGATATTCAAACATTCTCTCAATGCCAGAATTTTATGACATTGATGTCATGAAGAACTTATTAGCAATTTTAGATAATGAAGAGTATTTTGATGCAATTTATGGAAGGATTACTGAGAAATGTACGGTAATTTTGGGAGACGAGTTTGAGCAAGAAGTTTTGAGACCGTATAGTTTTGTTTTTGCAAAATTTAATACAAGGCGAAGTTATACAGGAACGATTGGTGTTATCGGACCGTTCCGGATGCGATACGAATACATCTTGCCAGTTGTTCGATACTATGGGTCACTGGTAGATGAGGTTGCAGATTGGTAAAATGAAAACATACTATGAAAGAGGAGAAGAAAACAGGTAATAAGAAAAAGACTGATGTAAAGGACTTTGAAAATCAAATAGCAAATCTTGAAGAGAACTTGAAGAGGGCACTTGCTGATTATCAGAATCTTGAAAGACGCGTCCTTGAGGAGCGAGCAGGTTCTATCAGATATGCAAACGAAGAGCTCTTAAAAAGGCTTTTGCCGGCTTTCGATAATTTATACTTAGCAGAAAGATATATTGAAGATGAAGGAATTAAGCTAACTATTAAGAAGTTGACGGAGAGTCTGCAGGAGGTAGGAGTTGTAAGAATCGAAGTATTGGGGAGGGAGTTTGATCCGAATCAAATGGAGTGCGTTGATGTGGTAGAGGGAAAAAAAGATATTGTAGTTGCAGAATTGATGCCAGGGTTTATGCTATTTGATAAAGTAATTCGGCCCGCACAGGTAAGAGTAGGGGGTGGCGAAGAGAATATTTAATTTATATAAAGTATTAAGGAATTGATACTTGATATAAGCGAAATATTTGATAAAAATAAAACAATAAATGTAATTATGGGAAAAATAATAGGAATAGATTTAGGTACAACGAATTCTTGCATGGCTGTCATGGAGGGTGGAAGTCCGAAGGTAATTTTTAATTCGGAAGGTAAAAACACGACCCCGTCAGTAGTTGATCCTGTTGAAGGAGTGGTAGGAGAAGTTGCGAAGCGTCAGATGGTTCTAAAACCGGAAAAAATTATTTACTCTGTAAAGAGGCTTATGGGAAGACGCTTCAAGGATAAAGAGGTACAGGAGGCTATAAAATTCCTTCCGTATAAGATCGTCGAAGGAAAAAATGGGATGGTGGCAGTTGAAGTAGACGGAAAGACATATACTCCACAGGAAATTTCAGCGAAGGTTCTCCAAAAACTCAAAAAGGATGCAGAAGATTATCTTGGTGATAAAGTAACGCAAGCAGTAATTACTGTCCCTGCATATTTTGATGATGCTCAGCGTCAGGCGACGAAACAAGCAGGTGAAATTGCTGGGCTTGAAGTGCTCAGAATTGTAAACGAGCCGACTGCAGCTGCACTTTCTTATGGAATGGATAAAAAGCATGCACACACAATTGCAGTATATGATTTGGGTGGTGGAACGTTTGATATTTCTATTCTGGAACTTGGTGAGGGTGTATACGAAGTAAAGGCCACAAATGGAGACACGCACCTTGGAGGAGATGATTTCGATCAAGCGTTGATCGACTATCTCGCAGATGAATTTAAGAAAGAACACAGTGTGGATTTGCGAGCGGATAAGCAGGCTTTGCAGCGTCTGAAAGAGGCGGCTGAGAAAGCGAAAATAGAACTCTCTTCTTCAAAGGAGGTAGAGATCAATCAGCCATTTATCACCATGTCTGATAGTGGCCCACTTCATCTCACGACAAAGCTCTCTCGCTCAAAGCTGGAATCTCTTGTTTCAGATTTGATTACGAGAACTTTTGATCCGGTAAAAAAGGCGCTCAAAGATGCAAAAGTAGAATCAGGGAAAATTGATGAAGTTATCCTGGTGGGAGGAATGACGCGAATGCCAAAGATTGTGGAAGAAGTAACAAAGTTTTTTGGGAAGGAGCCAAATAAGTCTGTAAACCCTGATGAGGTTGTAGCAGTTGGTGCTGCAGTACAGGCTGGAGTTTTAGGGGGAGATGTGAAAGATGTTCTACTTCTTGATGTCACACCATTAACACTTTCTATTGAAACGCTGGGCGGAGTCGCAACGCCATTAATTGAGAAAAATGCGACAATTCCTACGAAGAAATCACAAATATTTTCAACCGCAGCTGATAATCAAACTCAAGTAGAGATTCATATTCTTCAAGGAGAGCGCCCAATGGCCGCTGATAATAAGTCGCTTGGACGTTTTATTCTTGATGGAATTCCACCAGCACCACGAGGCGTGCCTCAGGTTGAAGTGACATTTGATATTGATGCTTCAGGAATGTTGTCTGTTACTGCAAAAGACAAAGCAACTGGAAAAGAGCAAAGCATTACGATTACTGGATCTACCGGTCTTTCTGATGAAGAAATACAAAAAATGACAAAAGAAGCGGAGATGTATGCTGAAGAAGATAAAAAGAAAAAAGAGATTATTGATGCAAAAAATAGTGCAGAGGCGCTTATTATTACTACTGAGAAGACAATCAATGATATGAAAGATATGAATGAAGATGATAAGAAAGGCCTTGAGACTCTTATCTCTGATTTGAGAAAGACGCTTGAAGGAGAAAGTAGGGATGAGATAGAAAGCAAAACAAAGGAACTTTCTGAGGCACTCTCAAAGATTGGTGAAAAAATGTATTCTCAAGCTGAGCAAACAGATTCTTCAGATAAGACTTCTTCAGATGATACGAAAGAAGCTCCTGAAAAAGATACAAAAGAATCTATGGAAGGTGAAGTCGTAGACGAGCCTGACGTAAAAAACTAATTTCCTCTTCTCCAATTCTTGTCTTGCGTTCTTCTGCATGATACGATGATACTATGGCTGTGTGTGCTCCTAGTGAAATAATGACAGATTTTGGGTGTATCCCGAATGACCCTGTCGGATTTGTTGAGAAATTTTATGGAATAGGGCTTGGGTTTATTGGAATGGTTGCGCTTATTTTTATTATTGTGGGTGGGTATTATATTATGACTTCTCAGGGCGATCCAAGTAAGCTTCAAATAGGAAAATCATACATAACGTATTCTATTATTGGCGTCTTGCTTGCTGTTTTCGGGTTTGTGTTTATGCAAATTATTAGTGGAGATATTTTACAAATTCCCGGATTCAGCTAAGCTATGAAACGATTACTGCCCATATTGTTTACCACAGTCCTATTTTTATCAGGTGTCTTTTCCTTTCCCGGCACTGCTTCAGCACAAGTTGTGGGCACTACCCCTGTGCCCGATGTGTTAGCCGATTGGAGAGAAGATCAAGAGGTAACGTTTATTGGGAAAACGGCAGCTCGTGCAAATGCGTTTTTAGAATGGACATTGCAGAATTATGAGTGGATTGATCTTGGAGAAGATGCTGCAACGAATCCTCTAGCAGTATTTTGGAGCGAGATTCTTCGAATAGTTCTTGCGTTAATCGTACTTTTTATTCTTGTTGCTGCGTTTATTATGATTATTACAAGAGGGCAGAATCTTACCATTGTGCGGTTTATTCCTCGATTCATCATAATTCTCCTTTTTATTGTTTTGTCCTTTGCGATTGTGAGATTTCTTTATCAGTTTTTTGATGTTATTCAAGGTTTCTTTCTTGCAACGACAGATCCAGAGTCTCAGAATGAACGATTGATTGATCCAACAGACCTTCTCTATATAGGATTTGATTATCAATTTATGGGTTATCGAAAGGCAGGTATCCAATATGATGAGTCTGCCTATATTTCGCTTTTACTTGTTCGGATTACTGCGGTGACATATTATGTGATGTCAGGTATTCTCCTAATCAGGAAAATTATATTATGGTTTTTTCTTATCATCTCGCCTGTTTTTCCGCTTTTAATCTTTTTTTCTCCACTGAGAAATACTGCCAAAGTATGGGTGGGAGAATTTTTCCGATGGCTTTTATACGCTCCTCTTTTTGCGATTTTCCTCCATGGTTTAGTTGGAATGTGGCGAGATAGAATTCCATTAGGATTTGATTTTTCTGGAGTAGAACAAGGTCAGGTAGTATATCCGACAGCAATTAGTATTTTACTTGGAGGTCCAGCGCAGCGAATCGGAATTACAAATTCTGTAAATTTGAGTGACACATTTGCACAGTATGTCGTAGCGCTCTTAATGCTCTGGGTAGTGATCCTCCTTCCCTGGCTGTTGTTGCAGATATTTTTGGATTACATAAATAATGCATCATTTACCGAGACTGCGTTGTATCGGCGAATAGCAAGGACAAACATTCCATTTATCAATCAACCTGCTGGATCTCCTCCTGGATCTCCTCCTCCCCCACCGCCAATTAGTCCGGCAGGAGCTGGGCGTGCTATGAGTTTGCCATTTTCAAATAAGCGGCAAATGCAGATACCTGTTAAGAAAATAACGAGTGCTGATGTAAATAAAGGGGTATCTTCTCAACAAAGGACTTCTGCAGTTACAAATGAAACGACAGAGGTAATGCGACTTGCAAATCTCTCAATTCCAAAAATGCGTGATATTGCGCGTATGGAATCAGCCTCATTGACAAAAAATCAGACTATTCAGCAGCAGCGCACTGAGGTAACAAATAAGCTGAGTCAAATCTCATCTCCTGCGACAGCTCCTGTTATTGAACGTGAGAAGTTTACAACTATTAAAGAAAAATTGGTTCAAATGCAGCAGAAGGGAGACCCTCTTGCATCTTCTATTTTGAGTGCGTCACGTCTTGGATCACAAGTTGGTATGCGAGGACGAATGGCAGGCGAGATGGTAAAGAATCGTTTGAATCTTACGCTTCAGCATATCGCGTCTCCTACAAGAGCACTTTCTCCCCAAGAGCGACAAAAGGCACAATCTATTCGTGAAGAGTTACTCTCTGCGCAGAGTCAAGGGAATCCGCTCGCAACCTATGTTTTGGACATGAGTAATAAGGTTGCAAGTGAGACAATTAATGAGGAAGAGCGACAATCACTTCTCGATAAAGTAAAGGAGAAATTATTTGCAGAAAAAGAGAAAGGAAGCCAGCTTGCAGAAAAAGTACTTCCGCAAGAAGGGGTAAGTGCTATTGCACAAGCATCACTGCCGGTAGTCAATCGTGTTCAACAAGTAAGCTTGGATGAGTATGAAGAAGTAAAGAATATATGGAAGGAAAATTACGCCAATATGGAACCACCAGCACCGCTTGATGGAAAGAGGCTTTCAAAGGAAGAGTGGGTTACTCAGGATGGTCAAAAGATAGAAGAAGCAATAAATCTCTTAAGCTCTCCAGATCAAACACAAATACAAAAAGGCATGGAAACAGTTTCGGATGTGTTGCCATTCTTGTTAATTGGAGGATTTTCAAAAGCAGAGGTTATTGCATATCTCAAGGCAAAGCAAGCTGCTGGTCGTGAGGTGCTAGAAGCATTAACCCAAAAGCGTGAGGAAGATGATATGCTTCTTAAAAATAAGCCACGGCAAGAATCAGCTTCTGCTGAGATGGTTATGCGACGAGAATTGCCAATTGAGCAAAATAAAGATAATAATTCAGGAGAGCAAGATGCATAAAGGGACTTATAATTTGGTCAATAGTTTGTAATTTGTCTATAATAGAAATATGTTTGGAGACTTATTTAAGAAAAAACAATTTGATGAGGCGAAGCCTGCACCACAGAACCCGCAGGGTCTATTTGCGCCAAATAATCAAGTAGTAGGGCAAGGTGATCCTCAGCAAAATCAGATGGTTCAGGGAGCACCACAGATGCCTTTGCAAGGATATCCCCCTCAAGTTCAAATGCAAAATGGAATGGCCCCAAATCAAGGTATTGCGGGAACAACTATGGATCCGTCAAAACGACAAAACGTTAATGCTCTTTCCCATTTGGATTCTAGATCCAATCAAATTCTTCAGCAGGCTCAGAATGACGCCAGACGTTTTCAGCATCCTACAATTGAGCCTGATATGCTTCTTCTTGCGTTAACGCATGATCGAGAGATATATAAAATTCTCCAGAAGCATCAAGTAGATGTGGCGCTGCTCGCACAGGAAATTGAAACACATCAGCAAACGGGAACTGCAACAACTCCTCCAATTTTATCAGAAGCAACACAGAGGATCTTTGATGAAGCGTATCAGAATTCTCAGAAACGAGGAACAAGCTTTGTTTCACCAGAAGATTTATTGCTTGCGCTGTTTTCTTCTGAGTCAGCTGCACAACTTCTTTCGGCGAAAGGAATAGAAAAAAAGGCTTTTGAGGAGGCAATCCAAAAAGATACAAAGTTCAAGACCGGTAAAAAAAGTGTTATTGAGGAGTTCGGAATCGATTTAACGCTTGAGGCGCAAAACGGAAAGCTTGATCCAGTTGTCGGCCGTGAAAAAGAAATAGAGCGCACTGTGCATATATTGCTCAGGCGGAGTAAAAATAATCCAATTTTAATTGGGGAGGCAGGAGTTGGAAAAACAGCAATTGTTGAAGCACTTGCACAGTTAATGGTCCAGAAAAAACTCCCAAAAGAACTTCAAGATAAGAAAATAATTCAACTTGATTTAACTTCTCTTATTGCTGGGGCTTCGCATAGGGGAGAATTTGAAGAGCGATTGAAGAATGTCATTAAAGAAGTGATGCTTTCTGAAGGGAAATATCTATTATTTATTGACGAGATTCATACGCTTATTGGCGCTGGTTCAACAGATGGTGCGATGGATGCATCAAACATCATTAAGCCATATCTTGCACGAGGGCAATTGCAGATTATTGGGACTACGACTACTGCAGAATATAGAAAGTTCTTTGAAAAAGACAAGGCATTTCAGAGACGTTTCCAGGCGATAATTGTAGAAGAGCCAAGCGTCGAGACGGCAATAGAAATGATGAAGGTTTTACAGGTAAAATATGAAAAGTTTCATAATGTAACTATCACTCCTGAGGCAATAGAATATTCAGTAAAACTCTCGAAAAAATATATCGGTGAGCGGCACCTTCCTGATAAATCAATTGATTTAATAGATGAGGCAGCAGCGGAGGTAAAGCTTATGGCTGCTGAGGGGAAGCGAAAAGATACACAAGTTGTTAGGGCTGATATAGAAAAGGTTGTAAGTGCATGGACAGGAATTCCTGTTACAAAACTTACTGAGGATGAAAGTAAAAAGCTTTTGCAGCTTGAGGATTTGATTCATCAAAGGCTAATTGATCAAGAAGAGGCAGTAAAGGCAGTCTCAGAAGCAGTGCGTCGTGGGAGGATTGGTCTCGCTTCGGCAAATAGGCCAATAGCATCATTTATGTTTTTGGGTCCTACAGGAGTCGGAAAAACAGAGCTTGCAAAAACACTCGCAGAAATTTTATTTGGAAGAGATGATGCGATGGTCAGGCTCGATATGTCTGAATATATGGAAAAACATGAGGTTGCAAAGCTCATTGGTGCACCTCCTGGATATGTAGGGTATGAAGAGGGCGGACAGTTAACTGAGGCGGTCAGGCATAAGCCATATTCTATAGTGTTGCTTGATGAGGTAGAGAAAGCACACCCGGATGTATTTAATATCCTTCTTCAGCTCCTTGAGGATGGAAGGCTAACTGATAATAAAGGAAATACGATTTCATTTAAAAACACGATTGTTATTGCAACATCAAACATTGGGAGCAGATTGATTCAAGAAACATTAATTACACAAAAAGAAGTAAAGGAGCTTTCTGTAGCAGATAATAAGGAAAAAGGGGCAGAGGTAAGTGCTGAACAGGCTCAAGCTGTGCCTAGTGCTGAAAATCAAAATTCTCAAAATGAACAGCCACCGAGCTCAAGTGTGGAAGCAGGAATGACAGATGAGGAGAAAATTGATGAGAAAGTATTCCAGGAGCTCTCCAAGAATCTTATGGATGAGCTTATCAAATTCTTTAGACCAGAACTTATAAATAGGTTTGATGGTGTTGCCATTTTTAAACCATTGACTCAAAAATATATGAATGCGATCTCGAAGTTGGGGATTAAGAATACGCAGAAACTTTTGAAAGAGCAAGGATTCGGGCTCGAGATAACGGAGAAAGCAGTTGAGATTTTAGCAAAGGATGGATTTGATCCTGTGTATGGTGCCCGTCCGTTGAGGCGACTCATCCAGTCAGTTATAGAAAACCCGATAAGCATGGATATTATTGGGAAGAAATTTGTTCAAGGAGATATAATTATCGTAGATTATGATGAGCAAACGAAACAATTTACTTTTAAAAAATCATTGAATTCACAGAATCAGCAGCAGGAGATGGGAGCTCCTCCTCAACAAGGTACAATTCCAGTAGACCCTAATAATCCAACTGCCCAACAAAACCCTACGCAATTGGATCCGTCTCTTAGGCAAGATGGTGTGCAACAGGGAGGGCAGGTAGTGCCGCAAAATGGGGTATACAATCTTCAGCAGGGTGGAAATCCTCAAATGAATCAAGGAATGTATCCTCCTGGTCAACCGCTACCTCCGCAAAATAGTGGAATAATTGTTGATCCGGCAGCACCAATTACTCAAGATCCAACTCCAGCCCCTCCTCCTGTTGACCCTGCGACTGGTGAGGCATTAACTATGGCAGTAAATGGAGATTCTCAAACAACACAATGATACAAAAACTTTCTGTAAAAAATAGAAAAATAGTAGTCATCCTTCTCGGTGTTGCAGTATTAATCCCAGTGGTGTTATTTTTTCTGGCGAGTAGCGTGGAAGAGTCTGAAGATCATGTCCTATTGATTCCTACGCCGACGCAAAAAGCACCGCTTCCTACATTTCCTGATGCACCCCGTGTAGAAGAGGAGCTTATTATTCAATATTCTGAGGGTCAGGAGTTTGATAATTTAGTGCCGGAACGGCAGCAAGAGATTTTGAGTCTCTTTGAGAGCTTTGGGGTTATTTCTCAAGAGAGGGCGTATGAAGCAGAAGAAGGAGCTTTGAGCAGATATTACTTGTTAAAGTTTCAGCAAGGTACTAATATAGAAGAAGTAGCACAGCAAATCTATCTGTTGCCAGAAGTAGTAAATGCCGAGCCAAATACGCAATTTGAAACGTTCTAAATATTTCAAGAATAAGAAACTAGTAGTCGCTCTTTCCGGAGTTCTTTTTTTGGGGATAGGAAGCTTTGTAGTAGGATACTTTTTGAGTCGTGATCCGTATGTTGCGATTCCTCCGGTAGCGCCATATGTTCCTTATGAATTACTTGTTAACTATAGAGAAGATAAAGCGCCTCATGAGTTAAGTGATTCTCAGAGACAAGATCTAGAGATAAGGCTGAAAGCGTTCGGAGTAGAGAGTCAGGAGAAGGCGTATGAATCCATGGAGGGATTATTGAGTAGGTATTATTTATTGAAGCTTGAAGAAGGAAAAGATATTGGAGTGCTTCAAGAAGAGCTTTCTCATATTAATGAAATACTTGCTTCTGAACCGAACTTTATTATGGAACCATTTCGTATTCCAAATGATCCTCAGTATTCTAGTTTGTGGGGACTAGAAAAAATACAAGCGCCGGTCGCATGGGATACTACGATCGGATCGAGTGCGATCACTGTCGCGGTGATTGATAGTGGAATTGATCTCTCGCATCCAGACTTATCTGGTAGGTTGACTTCAGGATACGATTTTTATTCCAATGACTCCGATCCATCTGATGAATGTGGTCACGGAACCCATGTCGCAGGAACAGTTGGTGCAGTGGGTGATAATGATGTGGGGGTTGTGGGCGTGAATTGGGATGTTCGTATTATGCCCGTAAAGACCATGGGTCCAGCATACGGTCGATGCGGGGGTACTACTCAGAGTATTGTTTCAGGGATAGAATATGCAATAACTAATGGAGCGAGAGTGATTAATATGAGTCTTGGTGGAGGAGGGTCGTGCGCTCCGCAGTCGTCGTATCAAAATGCAATTAATGAAGGCATTTCTAAAGGGGTCGTTGTAGTTGTCGCAGCAGGGAATAGTAATACGGATGCAGTAGGGTTTACTCCCGCTTCATGCCAAGGAGTAATTTCGGTAGGTGCGTCGACACAAAATGATGGAAAAGCATCATTTAGTAATTATGGAGATACTGTTGATATTTCGGCTCCTGGTGTAAATATATTATCTACTATTCCTGGTGCTAGTTATAAAGTGATGCAAGGAACGTCAATGGCAGCGCCTCATGTAGCAGGTGCTGCAGCACTCTTGCTCTCTGTGAATTCAGGACTTACATCAGCTGAAGTGGAAAGTTGCTTAGTGAGTAATGCGGATGGCACTTCCTCATCGTCTTCTATTGGTCCACGCCTGAATATCGCAAATGCGATAGCAAATTGTGGACGGAGTGGGAGTATTACAATACCTACATTGACCCCTGACCCTCAAGTAACACTGACCCCTGGTGTTGCGCAATATTATATTCAAGGTATTATATATGAAGATACTAATAATAGTGGCTCCTTTGATGCTGGAGATTCACCTATGGAGAATCAGATAGTTGAGCTTTCAGGAGCATATTCTGATACGACTGCGACGCTTACTGATGGAACCTTTATTTTCGATAGCCTTTTTCCGGGGACATTTCGCATAGGCTACCAAGGGATAAGTACAGAAGACCTTATTCTTGATCAGAATAGCCCCTCTATTCAGGTTCCCATTCGGGTTACGAGAGATATCGCACAGCCTACTGTTACGGTAGTAATCCAGCCTACTTCTGGGCCATTACCGACTAATGATCCTATACAGCCTCCTACAGAAGCGGCAAAAAAGCCTACTGCTACTCCTACGCCCATAAAATATTATCGGTGTGATTTTGATCCATCGTGTAATCAAGGTGAAGGTAGTATACAGTTATGCCCTCTAATCTGTACGAGTCAGTAAACTAGCAATAGAGCATCTCGAATGCTAAAATATCCATTATGGCGAAAGATTATTATCAAGTTTTAGGAGTATCAAAAAATGCTACTGCTGATGAATTGAAAAAAGCATATAGAAAGCTAGCTGTAGAATATCATCCGGATAAGAACAAATCAAAGGATGCGGAAGGAAAATTTAAGGAAATCAATGAGGCATATGAAGTGCTTTCAAATCCTCAAAAGCGGCAAAATTATGATCAGTATGGATCAAGTGAAGGGCCAAGAGGTGATGCTGGTGGGTCGTATGGGGGAGGGCCATTTGGCGGTGGCGGAGGAGGACCATTCCGGTATTATTACTCATCTGGACAGAATGCAAATAATCAAGATTTTGGGTTTAATGATCCATTTGATATTTTTGAGCAATTCTTTGGTGGTGGAAGTCCTTTTGGGCAGAGAAAGCCGGTGTATTCACTCAGGATTGAATTTATGGAGGCGGTAAAAGGGGTAACAAAGAAGGTGGCAGTTGAAGGGAAAGAGCGGAGTATAAAAATCCCTGCTGGAATCAGTAGTGGGCAACGGATTCGATTTGAGGAGTTTGATGTGGTGATTGATGTTGCACCCCATGATTTTTTTGAACGACGGGGATCTGATATTTTTTCTGAAGAAGAGATTTCTTTTACACTCGCTTTACTTGGTGGAATTACTGAAATTCGAGCACTTGATGGAACGATTAAACTGAAGATTCCTCAGGGAACTCAGCCGGGTGCACTTATTCGCATAAAGGATAAGGGGATAAAGCGGATTAATAGTAGTCAAAAGGGGAGTCATTTTGTGCAAATAAAAATTCAAATCCCTAAAAAGCTGAATTCGAAGCAGAAAAAACTTATTGAGGAGTTTGAGAAAGAGAGTTCGAAAAAAGGATGGTTTTAGTATATGTTCGCTTGATTTGAATTCGTACACCCTCTAAACTGATAGTAGGATGAAAACTGCCCTCATGTATCCATTGGATCTTCTTGTTTTTTGGTATCATGATGTAGGGTTTGGGGTAATAGATTTTTTCGTAAAACTTAACTCATATCTTGCAAAATTATTTTCCGTAGGTCTTCTTTTGCAAACATTCTTTAAACCTTTGAAGAATGAGTATCGGAAAGGATTAGTATTATTTTCTATCGTATTTGGGATTTTCATTAAGACTTTCCTTTTGAGTTTGGTTGGATTTTTTTTCCTTATCCTTATCATAATTGAACTTTTTATCATTGCACTCTTTTTTATACTTCCAGGGTTATTATTATATCTTTTCTATGTTGGGCTCTAATCATTTTAAACTCTATAAAATTTTGAATACAAAAGAAGCATTGTTTGTGCGAGGAGTATTATTCATGCTGGTTTTTGTAATTGGGATACTTTTTTTTGATAATGTTCGGATACTCTTGATTCTCTCACCGTTCCTTTTTGTGTTAATCCTCCAAGAATTATTTATTAAAAAACTCCGTACCCTAAATCCGGCAAGGACAGTAACTAATGCTGAAAATCTCTATGAAGCTACGTTGTTTAATGTTCGAGCAGACATGCTGTCACCACAGACAAGCCATGAGCTTGTTGTACAGATTGCCCGTACAAAAGAAGGAAGATTTGCTATTCAAAAAATAAATTCTTCACTTCAGCTTGTCGATATAAATCTTTCCAAAGATGAACTTTTAAAAAAGGCTGGGGAATTGGTGCAGATGATTCAAGGAAAATATATCCATGCAGTAGATGTATTAGTTGCTTATATTTTACTTCAAGAGCCAAGTGTAAAAATCTTAGAACAAGAGGGGTTAATGGCTCAAGATATGTTGGTTATTTTGTTTTGGGTGAGGAAAAGATTTCGTATTGAAGACCCGACGGAAGTGTTGCAGGGTACTTTTAATGGAAGTGGTATTTTCGACCAATTGATACATGGTTGGACTCCTGCTACAAAAAAATATACATCTGATTTTACGAGTGAAGTAATACGCCTTGGATATGAACCAAAAGCAGTGGGGAGAGAAAAAGAATATCGGCAAATGATAGAAAGCCTTTCGCGAGGATCTTCAAGTAATGTTCTTTTGATTGGGAATCCGGGCGTTGGGAAGACGACGTTAGTGATGGACGTTGCGTATGATGCGCATAAAGGAGAGATCACGAAAAATCTCAAGAGAAAAAGGATATATTTTTTGTTTATTGATAGGTTGATTTCCGGTGCAAAGGATAGGGGAGAGATAGAGAGGAGATTGAATAATATTTTTACTGAAGTTTCTCATGCGGGAAATGTTATTGTATTTTTGGAGAGCATAGAGAATATTTTTGGTGGGGGTGGATTTAATTTTGATATTTCAGGGGCACTTGAGCCATATTTAGAAAGTAGCCGTGTGCAGATTATCGGAACGACGACACCACAAGCATATAAAGATTTTATTGCACCAAAATCTTCAGTTCAGATTCATTTTCACGCGATCTCGCTTGATGAGCCAGACGAAAAAACTACATTATTTATGGCAATTCATGATATTGAGATTAGGGAAAAAAGCTCGAATGTAATTGTGACGTATGGAGCAGTTCGGGAAATTATCAATTCTGCAAATTTATATTCGTCAAATCTGTTGCTTCCTGGTTCTGCAATACGACTTCTGGAAGACACAATAGTCCGAGTATTTCATGCAGGAAGAAATACAATTACTGCAGCGGACGTGCAAGAGCTTATAGTGGAGAAGACTGGCGTAAATTTGTCTGCGCCTACTGTTGAGGAGAAGAAGAAATTACTCAATCTAGAAGACACGCTTCATAAGCGACTAGTGGGTCAAAATGAAGCAGTTTCAGCAGTATCGAATGCAGTAAGGCGATTAAGGAGCGGATTAAAAAAAAGCCAAGGACCAATCGCGTCATTTTTATTTTTAGGACCCAGTGGTGTGGGGAAGACGACGATGGCAAAACTCCTCTCAAAGGAATATTTTGGCGATGAAAAGAAAATGATTCGAGTTGACATGTCAGAATATCAGACGGAGGAATCGATGAAAAAACTATTGGGAGAAATGCCTGGAGAGCAGAGTTTTTCAGAAAGTTTAATAGATAAGATTGTAAAAAATCCATTCTCAGTGGTGCTCCTTGACGAATTTGAGAAAGCGAATACGCGACTTTTAGATGTATTCCTACAAATTCTTGATGAAGGATTTGTGACAAATAATAAAGGGAAAAAGGTTTCTTTTTCTAATGCGATAATTATCGCAACATCAAATGCCGGAAGTGAGTTTATCCGTCAGAAGATTGCAACAGGAGAAGAGAATATAAAAACAGAGTTAATAGAGTTCGTCCTTACAAAGGAAATATTCCGGCCAGAGCTCATCAATAGATTTAGCGATGTTGTTGTGTTTCATCCCTTGGCAAAAGAGCATGTAATAAAAATTGCAGACCTAATGCTTATGGATCTCAAAGAAAAATTATTACAACAAAGTATTGATATCAGTTTTTCAGAAAGTTCAATAGCTAAAATTTCTCGTGAGGCATTTGATGCTGACTTTGGTGCCCGAAATGTGAGAAGATACATAGAGGAGCATATCGAGAATCTTATTTCCCGAGGGATTCTAGAAGAGACAATTAGAAAGGGAGAAAAGATCTTTGTGACACTTGATCATGATAATAATTATATATTAGAAAAATAGATGCAAATTACTATTTTTGAAGCAGACAAGCAAGAACAAGAGTATTTCCAGAATGTATTTAAAGGACATAGTGTGACATGTTTTGATGAAGAATTATCTACAGATCTTATCTCGGAAGTTCAAAATACTGAGGTTCTCGTAGTATTTGTATACTCACGGGTAACTCGTGAGATGATACAGTCCCTCCCAAATTTAAAATTTATCACTACGATGTCTACAGGGTTTGATCATATTGATATCAAGGCTGCAAGCGAGCGTGGAATTATAGTTTCAAATGTTCCAGTGTATGCAGAGACCGTAGTAGCAGAGCATGCATTTGCACTTCTGCTTGCGATTTCTCGTCGTCTTGAGGAGTCATTTGAGCGAACACGGAAGAATCATTTTAGCCCAGAAGGATTAACTGGATTTGAATTAAGGGGAAAGACATTAGGTGTGATTGGGATTGGGACCATCGGGAAGCATGTCATAGAAATTGCAAATGGGTTTGGGATGAATGTACTTGCGTATGCGCGGCATCCTGATCTGACTCTAGAGAGAAGGTTAGGGTTCCGTCATGTCGATTTATCAGTACTTCTAGGAAATTCTGATGTCGTTTCTCTGCATATTCCTTATACGAAAGAAACACACCATTTTCTTTCTCAAGAAAAGTTTTCTCAAATGAAAAATAATTGTGTTATTATCAATACTGCACGTGGCGGACTTATTCATAGCGGAGCGCTTCTCGAGGCATTGGATTCAGGGAAAGTATACGCTGCTGGCCTCGATGTTTTGGAAGAGGAGCCGGTCTTGCACGAAGAAAAGCAATTATTGTCGCATAACTTTGATAAAGAGAAATTGCAGTCAGTTCTAGAGGGTCATATGCTCTGTACTCATCCGCGTGTTCTGATAACCCCACATAATGCGTTTAATAGTTATGAGGCGCTTATAAAAATACTTGAGACAACACATGACAATATAGCGTCTTTCTTCACGGGGAACCCTATCAATACGGTATAATAGTGCAAAATAAGATTTTACATGGATTTTAAACAATTATTTGCATATTATCGTACGATAATTTCTGAAAGGATACAGGAAGTTCTTTCAGAAAAACAAACAGAATTTGACGAACGGATGCATTCCGAAGTTGATGTTTTTGAAACGCTTCGAAGTTTTTCTACAAAAGGCAAATTGCTTCGGGGATCTCTTTTTTTGCTTTCTGTAAATAGTTATAAAAAAGAGACAAGTAAAGAATTATTAAATATTGCTGCCTCTCTTGAGCTGATGCACTCAGCGCTTCTCATCCATGATGATATTATGGATAATGACACACTCCGCCGTGGCGAGAAAACAGTATTTGCAAAGTATAAAGATCAAGCAAGGAATTTAAAAATACAAAATGCAGATCATTTCGGAATTTCTATGGGAATTGTAGTAGGAGATATAGCGCTTTTTATAGCGGAGGAGCTAGCCGCATATGCGGACCAAAAAAATTTGCAGAAGTTATTACAGTTTTACACGAGAGAATTGAGAATTGTTGGAATTGGACAGTTGCTGGATTTTCAATACGGTGCTCTCTCGAAAGAATTTGATGGAGCAGAAATTCAGAGGATGTATATTGATAAAAGTGCGAGATATTCTTTTACATTACCTCTCTGTCTTGGTGCGATTGCAGCGGAGATGCCTGATAGCCAAATACAGATGATGGAAAAATTGGGAGAAAAAATAGGGCTTATTTTTCAGCTTATAGATGATGACATCGGGATATTTGGAAGTGAGAGCAAGATAGGAAAACCGATAGGATCTGATATCCGAGAGAATAAAAAAACTTTCATGCGAAGTCTTCTTATAAAAAAAGCGTCACCAGAAGAAAGAAAATACCTCGAAGAGATATTTGGAAATCCTTCCTTGAAGAACCAAGATGTTCTAAGGATTCGGGAGATGACAGAAGAATTAGGGGTAAGATCAGAAATACAGTCTCTCATAGAAAACCTTTATAATGAGTCGCAAGGTATTATTGGGCAATTAGAAATTTCGCCTGAATATAAAGATGTGTATAAAACACTTCTAGATTATAATACGAAGCGAACATTTTAGTGATAAGTTGAGAATGAATTTATTCTTTGGTATTCTGATTCTATGAATCTTTTTGTAAGGATTTTTATTCAAGTAGTAGCAGTACTTCTTGCAGCGTGGATTTTGCCTGGTGTAAGTATAGACTCATTTTTTGTAGCACTCGTTGTCGCAATTGTATTAGGAATTGTAAATGCATTTATTAAGCCCATTCTTCTCATCCTTACATTACCGATAACTATTCTAACGTTCGGATTATTCTTGTTGGTGATTAATGCGTTATTAGTACTTCTTGTAGAGCTATTTATTCCAGGATTTGTTGTCGATGGATTTTGGTGGGCACTCTTATTTAGTATTATCGTTTCTGTGGTTGGAAGCTCCTTGGAGAATTTTAGCTAGTGGATTTTACAGTTGATTTATGGCTTGCTCTAGTTCTATAAAATCGTTTTCTATATTTTCCTCTATAGGGAGATCGAGTACTTCCTGCTCTTCCTCAGTGAGGGCGCTTGAGGTAGCCTCCGGTGTTGGAGAGTAGGTAGGGATTGGTACCTGAGGTACTACTTGTGACTCAGGAGTTGCAGATTGCTGAATAATAAGAAAGTAGAGCGCTACGACTATTGCTATAAATACAAAAAGTACTCCTCCTACAATGAGTACCCCACCGCGATTTCCGCTAGAAGATGGTTGTAGGGGAGGATTCGGAATAGGGTTTGCAGGACTTGCCTCTGATACCGGCGTATGAGGCGGAGGTGGCTCTGAAGGGTGTGTTGGAGGCGTTTGCCCTGGCGGTATTGGGGGAGTTTGAGAAGCTGGAGGGTTTTGTGTTGCTGAATCATGATTTACTGACTGCGGATTTCCATTTCCAGGATTGTTAGGTTGTGAATTATTGGGTCTATTTGGGTCCATAAGATTATTGTACAGGATTTATAATTTGTTCTGGTAGTGTATTTTCAGAAGGCGTATTCTCTCCCGTCGTAAGCATTCCAAGTTCTCGTGCGGCTTCTCGAGTAGAGTCTCGGGCTGTAAGGACTGTTTGGAGTGTAGCTTCTAGATCAGATTTCGCCTGAGTAACGGTAAGCTGAGCAGACTGTTTTAATGCTTGTTCATTATCAAGCCTGATCGTATAGGTGTTTAATGCTTGCTCACCAATAGAAAGAGTTGCCGAAGCGATATCAGACTCTGCAGTAGTGATAAGTTGGAGAATTGTCGAGGTGTCAACTTCTTCTGTTGCAAGAGTATCTATTTTTGTTTGGACACGGGTAAGAATATTGGTTAGGGTGTCAAGAGTATTTATCCAATGAGTAGTCTTATCTTCATTTATGGCATGAAGATCAGTATAGATTTGTTCTACAGTATTTCGCTTAGCTATGTTTTCGATCTGGTTTAATTGGTTGAGAAATTGTTGTTGTGAAGTATTGATAGTGGTAGGGTTTTGCTGTGCTATTTGCAGTGGTGCAATTTCTGATGGATTATTTGTAACCTCTTGTGCTTGAATTTGTATAGCAATGAGGGATGCTGCAATAAATAAAAACAAAAACACACCAACAACGTTTTGGGTATTTACACTCATTATTCTATAGTAATCAGTATCTGAGGTTGATGTCAAGCTTAAATTGTTCCATTTTTAATTTCTTCCCTCAAATTATTGATAAGCTTGTTGAAGTATGTAAGATTGTGGATTGTTAAGAGCTTTAATCCGGTAATCTCGTGACTCCTTAATAAATGACAGATATACGCTCGTGAGTATTTCTCGCAAGCAACACATTCGCATGTGGGGTCAAGGGGTTTATTTTCAGAAAGAAAGGACTGTTTTTTCATAGTGAGTCTTCCATGTGGAGTAAATGCGACTCCATGTCGGGCATAGTGCGTAGGAGTAATACAGTCAAAAGTTTCGATACCTTCTGACATAATGGGTAAAAAATCACTTGGATGCCCGATTCCGAGAAGGTGACGTGGTTTTTTTTCAGGGAGAAAGGAATTTGTAAGACGGAGCATTTTCTGCATGGTTTTCTTATCATCTCCAAACTCTCCTCCAATACCAAAACCATCGAAAGGGAGTGCGCCTATAAATTTAGCGCTTTCGGATCGAAGGTCTTCAAATTTTCCACCTTGTACTATTCCATAAAGTGCTTGATCAGACGTCTTTACATCGAGGCAAATTTTGGCCCACTTGTGGGTTTTAATTAGGGACTTTTTTGTGTACTCGTAGTTGGCAACTGGACTTGTGCATTCATCAAATGCAAATATTATATCCGCGCCAATTTTTTCTTGAATTTTTATAGACTCTTTAGGTCCAATAAATAATTTCTTGCCGTCAACTGGGCTGCGGAAAAATACTCCGTTATCTGTTATCTTTATGTTTTGCGGTTGTTGACCTTCCTTAATGGACAGGTCTGACTTTTCCTTCAGGATTTTCCCTACGCCATGATCAATCCCAAACCCGAGAGAAAAGACTTGGAATCCACCAGAGTCTGTCATGAGAGGACGATTCCAGTTCATAAATTTATGAATTCCACCGGCTTTGTCTAGGATTTTTTCACCTGGCTTGATATGGAGGTGAAAGGTGTTGGAGATGAGAATATTCGTGTTTGTCTTCTCAACTTCATCGGACGTTAATGTTTTAACTACTGCTTGGGTCGCGACACCAGTAAAGCTAGGTGTCTCGAATTCTCCATGAGGAGTCTTGAGAACACCTATACGCGCGTTGGACTTTTTTGACTTAAATTCGATCTTGAAATCTATCATGGAGAGTATTTTACCAGAAGAGCTTTGATTTAGTTACCTTTTATCGAAATATAAAGTAACTGTCGAGGTGATTGTTTGACTTCCGGGCTGGAGGTTGGCACTTCCCCCGCCCATGGCCTCTACTGAGAGGGCTCTGTCATACATCGGCATTGGATAGTCATTTCCGCTGGATTCAACGATATTTGTAACTTTTCCGAGTTTTATTCCAAGTCTATCTGCAAGTTCTTTTGCTTGCTGTTGTGCATTTTCTATAGCCGCATTTCGAGCTTGCTCGCGGTAATCTTCGGGCTTATCTATAACAAAGCTTGTTCCTAGTATCTGATTTGCACCATTTGCCGTCGACTGCTCTATGACTTGGGGAAGGATATCAAGATTTCTTACTTTTATGGAAAGACTTGCATTGCCGCTGTATCCGGTGATTTCGTTAGTTCCTGATTCATAATTATAGTCAGAATTTATCGAGTAATTTGATGTAGATACGTCTTCGTCAGAAATCCCTAAGGCTTCCATGGCGGCGACAATCGAGTTATTGGTTTGGTTGATCTGGTTTTGTGCTGTTTCGACAGTGGTTGCATTACTTACGATAATTCCGACATTTACTTGTGCCGTATCAGGGACAACATCCACTTTCCCTTCTCCGATTACAGCAAGTTCTCCGGAGGCTTGTTTGGTGGTAACGTCTATAGGATACGAAATTCCTAGAGCATTTATTACCCAAAGAGTAAATACAATAAGTGCAAGTAAAACGATAGTGAAGAGAAAATTTCTGCTTGCGACAAGATCGGCAATATTTCTTTGGAGTTTCACAATTAAAGTTTAGATTTTAGTAAATCCTTTGTCAATAAGAATTATTCATACCTCAAAGCATCGATAGGAGATAGTTTTGCTGCACGCCTTGCAGGATATGTCCCAAACACAATTCCGACAAGAGTTGATACCCCACAGCAATTATAATTGCGGGGATACTTACGACAAAGGGGATATTTGCAACAAGGGAAATCAGAAAAGCTCCAGATATCCCTAGCGCGATCCCTATAAGTCCCCCTATAAGACTCATGACAACGGATTCGACCAAAAATTGCGTTAATATATCCTTTTCCTTTGCGCCTATTTCATAGTTGTAGTTTGGACTTATTGAATAATTTGAGGTAGAAATATCCTCTTTTTGGATTCCAAGCTTTTCCATGGCAGAAATAATCGCATTGTTGACAGTATTGATCTGAGACTGTGCTTCTTGAACAGTTTGAGTATTGTTAACGATTATCCCAAGTGTCACATTTGCAGTATCGGGGATTACGTTTACTATTCCTTCACCGACAACTGCAAGCTCTCCTGAGGCTTGACGGGTAGTAATGTTAATGGGATACGCAATATTAAAGGATTTTATAATCCAGAGCGCAATAAATTATCAGAATAATTATTGCGATTGAAATATGAAGAATTCGATTGGCGGCAAGATTATATTGAGATATGCGTGAGATTTCATTCTTGGCTTAGTGTAGGAGACTATAATTTTCTTGTCAATACGGGATTGAAAGATAGCCATTTTCTTCCTCGATAAATCCCTCACTGAGAAGTTGTTTTACTGCATTTTCAGTATGTGGACTATTAAGAAGATGGAAAAGATGCACCGTTTTTTGTGGTTTTTCAATGAGAATTTTCAAGATTTTCCCACGAATTTGCCTGAGAGATCCTTCAAATTTAGACTGCTTTGTGTAGTGTCTACTTTTTCTATTTGGATTAGGAACCTGTTTTGCAATATATGCACCATAATCCATCAGCGCGTAATACCATTCACGAATATTTTCTCTTGGGAGCGTTTGCTTGATAAGCGTTAATATCTCTGTATCATGAATGTCAGTTTTATCATAAAAAAACTCGTGGATAAAAACGCGACGTATATTTGTCTCAATAAAGACTGAAGGTGCATTATAGGCGAATGCCATAATTGATCCTGCAGTATTTTTCCCAATACCAGGAAGCTTAAGGAGTTCGTTAGAAGATTTAGGAAGTATGCCATTGTATTCATGCATAACAATTTCTGCTATTTTTTTTAGATATAATGCACGGCGATTGTAGCCCAATCCCTGCCATGCTGTCAGGAGTATTTGGGTAGAAGACTGTGCAAGTGTTTCAAGAGTAGGAAATGTTTTCAAAAATTCTTCGTATTTTGTAATCACACGCTGCGTTTGGGTTTGTTGGAGCATAATCTCTGAGACAAGGATTTTATAAGGATCAGTTGTTTCACGCCAGGAGAAATTGCGTTTATTGTTGCTGTAAAAATTCAAGATTTTTCCCTGAAATTGTCTATGCAAATTATTCATATCGGAGCGCATCAATTGGTGAAAGTTTTGCAGCACGTTTGGCAGGATATATCCCAAACACAATTCCCACAAGTGTTGATACGCCAACTGCGATTAGGATTGCAACAGGGCTTATGACGAATGGAATATTTGCAAACAGTGAAATAATAAATGCACCAGATATGCCGAGAGTAATCCCGATAAGTCCTCCGATTACACTCATTACAACAGATTCAATTAAAAACTGTGTTAGGATATCCTTTTCTTTTGCACCTATTGCTTTCAAGAGCCCTATTTCTCGAGTCCGTTCAGTAACAGATACGAGCATAATATTCATAACTCCAACTCCTCCTACAATGAGTGAGATTCCTGAAATTCCCGCAATCATTGCCGTTAAGAGTCCGGTTATTGTTTCGACTGTTGTAAGAATATCTTGCGCGCTTGCTATCCGAAAATCGCTTTCATCGCCTTCATCGAGTCCATGTTGCTCACGGAGCAGAGATTCTACATCTGCGATTGTTTGATTGATCTGGTTTGTGTCATGCACGCTGACATCTATTTCCTGGATAGTATCTTCTCCCGTTAACTCATTAAAGACAATAGTTATAGGAATATAGATGCTATTATTTAACACACTTCCTGCAAGTGCATTCGTAGAATGATCAACTCCGATAACACGAAATGTAGAATCTTTAATTCGAAGCGTTTCGCCAGTGGGATCAGTATCTTCTCCAAAAAATGTCTCAGCCACCTCAGATCCGATAACTGCTACCCGCTCTGATTCCGCATCTTCTGTGAGAAATTCTCCATAGAGGATTTCTGGACGTAAAATTTCTCCTGCTTCTGGAGTAATACCCATAATAGTCAATAGATCTTCTTCATCATTCCCTACTACGATTTGAGAAGTGACAGCAATAGGAGCAACTTTATTTATATTTGTTAGAGAAGCATCATTTTGGAGGACTTCTACATCTTCCATAGTGAGTGTATTCGTGCCTACAAGTGAACTGAAGGAGTCAGATCCTGGTGTGATTTGGAAATAATCAGTTCCAAATGATGACAATTCATTTGTGACAAATGCAACGGCCCCTTGTCCAATTGAATAGATAAGAATTACAGACGTAATTCCGATAATAATCCCAAGCATTGTGAGCGACGTTCTGAGAAGGTTGCTTTTTAATGCTTGGATTGCGGACTGAATTATCTCTTTGTATTCCATAGTTTTTATTGTTTTTTATCAGATATGACTTTTCCATCAACGAGTCTAATAATACGCTTTGCATATTGTGCGATGTCGTCTTCGTGCGTGATGAGGACAATTGTGTGCCCTTTTTCATGGAGATTTTTAATAAACTTCATGATTTCATGAGAAGTTTTTGTGTCCAGATTTCCAGTTGGTTCGTCAGCAAGGAGGATTGCAGGATTCATGACAAGGGCACGGGCAATTGCAACACGTTGAATTTGTCCTCCCGAAATATGGTTTGATAAATTTTGTGCTTTATCAGGTATCCCTACAAGCGTGAGCGCATCCATTGCGCGTTTGGTTCGTTCTTGGAGATCTATTTTTCCGTATAGCATAGGGCGTTCTACATTCTTAAGCACGGTAGTTCTTGGGAGGAGATTAAATGATTGAAATACAAATCCAATTTCTTTATTCCTAATGTCTGCAAGCTGGTCTTCAGTGTATGCGCTAATATCCTTCCCTTTTAAGAGATATTTTCCAGTTGTTGGAGTATCAAGCGCTCCAATAATATGCATAGTGGTAGATTTTCCACTTCCCGATGGCCCCATAATTGCAACAAATTCTCCTTCATTGATTTCAAGGCTTACTCCATTCAGTGCTTGGTAATATTCATTATCCCCCAAAGGGTAGCGTTTTGTAACACTTTTTAGCTGGATAAGTGGAGTTTTGTTTGGCATTGCATCAGAAATTAGAATAGTCCCGGGCGGCTAATTTGTTCATTTGATAGCGCTGTTACTACTTCTTGTCCTTCTTCTATGCCATGCAAGATCTGTGTTCTATCTTTCCCACGCACTCCGATTTTTACCGGAATGTATTTTATTTCTTCTTTTTCTGGATTAACGATTCGTACAGCGCGCCCTCCCTGATATGGTTTTATTGCAGCGTTCGGGACGGATAAAACATTGCTAATTTTATTTGTGATGATTTCTGCATCAGTAGTCATGCCAGGGCGCAGGCTTTCATCAGGATCTGAAATTTCGATGTATGCATTGTAACGGATTACTCCCTGATTGTTTGTTCCGACGGTATCCATGCGATTAACAACTCCTTGGTATGTTTTATCGTTTACTGCATTAACATCGATTGTCACCTCTTGCCCTTCTTTAATTTTTACGATATCACTTTCACTCAGCGCAATGATTACTTCAGTAGTTGTGAGATTTGTAATATTAAGAATGGGCTGCGTTGTTCCCATAGCGGTAGGTGCCTGTACCGTTGCACCAGATTGAACCATAAGATTTGTAATCACTCCATTTCTGGTTGCTTGAACTATTGCATTTTGTGTTGCTTGATATAAGAGCCAATTCGAACTGACTTGTGCACTTGCCTGCCCAACAACAGTTTGTTGATCTTTAAATTTCTTTTCTGCGGCAAGCCACATATCTTGAGAAATCTGAAATTCTGCAGCAGCCCTATTTTGTTCGTCGGGATTATTGTTCCCATCTTCATACGTGTCATTTGTTGCGAGATTTCTGAATTGTTCCCAGTTCGTATACATATCAGCTCTCAATACATTTAAGTTTGCTTGTGCTGCATTGAGAGAGGCTACCGCAGAAAGATAATTTGCATAAGCTGCCTGTTGTTCTTGCTGAGTTGCAGTGCTTTGGATGGTTAATAGGTTTTGTCCTTTTGTAACTCTTGTGCCATTCGAGACATATATTTCAGTTACTACCCCATTTGTTGGAGAAAATATTTGCGTGTTTCCATTGGTGGAGATATTTCCTGTCTCAGTGACAGTTTCTGTAATGTCATGTCGTTCAGCCTTTGCGAGAGTATATTTGGGAGGTGCAGTAAGCGCTGCAATTTGCCCCATAATAACAAAGAATAAGATGATAAGAACGATGCTAACGAGGAGCTTTTTTTTCCAAGAAAGCTTTCTAAACCACGTAAATAATTTTCGTGGGATAGCAGGGATTTTTTTGAAGAATTTCATTTCCCCATAGTATCATTGATGAGGTGATTTTTCAAAACAAATTTGACGGGTAGATTATAATGAGCAGACTACATGAATTTTTCTGATATCTTGCAAAAAAATAAGTTGATTATCTTTTTAGGAGGCGTACTAGCAGTGCTTTTAGTGGGTAATATATTCGTATATATTACTGATGGTAATCAAGAAATAGAATCAGAACAAAAAAATATTAAAAATAACAATAGAGAGGTATTAAGAGAAGATGATATTAAAAAAAGAGAAGAAGAACTAATTCAAGAAAAGAAAGGTGTTCTAAAATCTCCTACGGTAAATCCTATAACTCCGAGAGATACCAGTAGTCACGAAAGTGTATTTATGTATCCTGGGAGCACGGTCCTTTCACAAAGCAATGGAGTCATAGTGGCGCAGTCTGTGGATACTCCTTCTCAGATTACCGACTGGTATAAAGAGAAGGTCAGTGGGCATGACATGAATACGACGAGTGTTGTTACGACAAATACAAATGGAGCCATTCTGAATAAGGTTGCTGCCAGTAACGGAGAGATGACTGTAGAAGTGGAAGTATCACGTTCAGATTCTGATAATTTCACAAAAATGACAGTGAAAATACTATAACATATTGACTCGTTGAGTATTGTTTGATACTATCCTCGAACTGAACTGCCCCAGCAAAGGGGCTTTTTTTATAGCAAAAAATATGGATAAGGATAATTCAACAATTTCTATCAACATCCCGAATCCCTTATTGGGAATTGAGAAAATTAAACAAGTAGTACTTTTTTCTTCAGTAAATTTTTATAATCGTACAATCCGAGAAAATATTCAGGTAAAAAATAAACTAGGATCTCTGAAAAACCCTTTTAAAAATTTTAAATTCCCAAAATTTAATAAAAAGTTTTTTATAAAGCTGGCACTTCCAGTCTTAGTAGTTGTAATTTTTATCCTTGGGGCAATGAGCTTAGTGAGAAGCATGAACTCTACATCTGCTGTTAATAACACAACAGAAGTCGGTGCAGCACTTCCTGACGCAATTGCAGTAGAAAAGCTGGACGACACATCAAATTTCCCTTTGACAGATGAAGCAGGGGAAGAGGTGGGTTCATTTGATTACACTATAGAGAATGCAGAGCTGAGAAAGCAGATTATTGTGCAAGGAAAGCGAGCAACTTCTATTGAAGGACGAATATTTCTTATTTTAAATCTTAAGATTGTGAATAACCTTGATCAGGCAATTCAGCTCAATACTCGAGATTATATCCGAATTGTAGTGAATGGAAATATAGATGAAAAGCTTGCGCCAGATATTCACAACGATCCAGTTGAAGTGCAGGCGATTTCTACTAAATATACGAGACTCGGTCTTGCGATCAATGAATCAGACACGAAGTCCCCTATCGTTCTCCAAGTTGGAGAGATTAGCGGGGAAAAGAAAACGATAGAAATTAATTTTAATTAAATTCAAGATTCGTTTATCATTTTATGAGTAACTTAAAGGTCGATTTACTTTCAGAAATAAAAAATGCCTTAAAGAGCGTGCGATATGGCAGTGTTGAGATCTTTGTTCAGGATAACACCGTCACTCAAATTACCGTCAGAAATATAAAAAAAACTAGCGTTGGAATTGGCGATGAAGACCATTCTCCAAAAAATTCTTCTTATGAAAAAGGTATTCGGACAAGTGGAAAAATTCGGATAAACTTACACTCTTGACACCACATGGCTCATAGGGTATAAGTAGTATCTAGTAACGAAAGCTGACCGCAAACGGAGGCTTCTACACACAATATTTCTTGTGTGCGGAAGTCTCCGTTTTTCGTTTTTAAGGGGCTACCGAAGGCGAAATGTGCGGAGCAAGTTTACGAAGTGCGTTCGAGAAATCGAACAATCATTATGAGAAGGAGGTGAAACAAATAATGACAAATTTTACAAAACAAACCTTTTCAGTACTCGCAGCAGGAGCTATGCTTCTTAATGTTGCTACTCCAGCACTCGCAGGTACTATAGAAATCTCTGGAAACGGATCAGGATCTGATAATAAAGTAATTGTTGAATCTAACAATAAAACTACCGTTAACCAGAATAACACAGCAAATGTCACCAACAACGTAACAACAAAAGCAGATACAGGCGACAATAAAGCTAACTACAATACTGGTGGAGACGTTTACGTTAATACCGGTAAAGCAGATGTAACTGCTAATGTTTCAAACGACCTCAATAAGAATATTGCTGAGGTTGATTGTTGTGCAGCAGGAGGCGCTGACGTTACCGTTAAAAAGAACGGTTCAGATTCTGACAACAAAGTTGGACTCGTAAATGAGAACAAAACTACTGTTAATCAGAAAAATACTGCTAATGTAACAAATAATGTAGGAGTTGATGCTCAGACTGGGAACAACAAAGCAGGTGAAAACACCGGCGGCGAAGTTCATATAAATACTGGTAAAGCATTCGCAAATGTTGACGTAACTACTCAAGCAAACACTAATATTGCTCGAATTGGAAGCGGAAACAGCGCAACCCCTACACCATCAGCAAGCTTTGTGATTATCGGAAACGGATCAGGATCTGATAATGAAATCGCAGCTGCGCTTACAAACGACACAAGACTTTCTCAGAATAATGCAGCAAACATTACTAATAATGTAGGTGCAGATGCTGAGACTGGTGACAATAAAGCAAACTACAACACTGGCGGTGATGTTTACATCAATGCTGGTATGGGTGGTGATTCAACAGTAACTGTTGGAGTTGACAATGCTGTTAACTTCAATGCAGCAGATGTTGATTGCGGATGTGAATACGATGTCACTGCTGAAATTTCCGGAAACGGAGCTAATGCAGGTGACAAAGATCACAAATGGTGGAAAAATTGGTGGGATAAAGACGAAAATTACATCGGCTTAACTCTTGACAACACACAAACTGTTGGACAGGGAAACACTGCTAATTTGACCAACAACGTAGAAGCTGATGCAGACGCTGGAAATAACGAAGCTGGTTACAATGTTGGAGAGGGAGAATATTCTGATCCAAGCATTACTACCGGAAACGTTGTTTCTGATACGACTGTTTCAAACAGTGGAAACGAAAACATCTTAGGAGACTTTTCTTTTGATATGCCAGAAATGCCAAACCTTGAATTCTCATTCAGCTGGGCAGCATTTTTCGCAACATTTGGAATGTCCAACTAATTGGGCGGGAGTAGAGGTGGTTGCTAGCACTTCGGCAGCACCTCTACAAAACCCAAAACAAAAATTAAAAATAGATTAAAAAATAAAACTAAAAAAATGAAAACAATAACACAAAAGATACTAACAATAGCACTGATCCTCGTGCTCCTTGGGCGTGCAGTCGCACCATCAGTCGTAATCGCGGAAGACATAGTTGCGGAAACAACCACAGAAGCTACAATTGAGGAGCCAAAGACCCCTGAAGAACCAAAAGCACCTGAGTCACCGAAGAGCCCTAAAGGTCCAGAATCCTCGAAGGCACCAGAGGGACCTAAGACTCCGGATGCTCCAAAAACACCAGAAGGACCTAAGACTCCGGATGCTCCAAAGAGCCCAGATATGCCAAAAGCACCTGAGGTACCAAAGAAGCCTTCAGAGAATGCTTGGAAACCAAAGCCAAATTATAACTCCAATCCAGGAAATACTAATAACTCAAATAGCGTACAAACTCCAAATGGCAATACTGGAACGAATGCAAATAGAAATGTAGGAAGCACTACAGTAGAAACCGATGACGCACATAATGCTTCAAATGTTATTACAAGTGGAAATATGAATACTGCTACAAATAATGGCTCTCAGAATGGCAGTGCTGGAGTAGTAAATAGCGGAAATGGCGCTCATTCTTCAAATAACGGATCAGCAACGACTAATAATTCGAATAATACGACTCAAAATAATAGTGCGAATGTAGGAAACAACATAGAGCAATCATCCGTAACAGGAGATAATTCTGCATCTTACAATGTAGGAGATTCTACGATCACCACAGGAGATGCGAATGTAACGGGAACTGTTGTAACATCTGTAAATACGAACGTAGACGGGGTAGCAATTGCTGAATTTAATATTCTCGATGACCATACTGGTGACATAATTCTAGACTTTGGGGCAAATTGTATCCAAGGATGCATGCCGGAAGAAGCTGTCGCGCAGAATACCAATAATGGTGCTGGATCTTATAATAATAGTGATGTAGATAACACGAACACAAATAAGACGAATCAAAATAACGACGCATATGTCGGGAATAATTTAAATCTTTCTGCAAACTCAGGTAATAACTCAGCGAATTTCAATACAGGGGGAGATTCTACAATTATCACAGGTGACGCAAATGTTTCCGCAAATGTTATGACGTTTGCAAACAATAATCTGGCTGGAGACATCATCTATGGAGTGGTAAATATATTCGGAGACCTCGTGGGAGACATAATTCTTACTGAGGAAATGATGCAATCAATCTGCGGAGGGTCATGTTATGCACAAAACAGTGCGGCAAATACCAATAACGGCGCAGGTTCTTACAACAATTCGGAAGTAACTAACATAAATACTGATGAAACATTCCAATACAATGATGCAACTATTAATAATAACCTTGTTTTTGATGCGGTAACGGGAGGTAATAGTACAAATTATAATACTGGCGGAGTTTCAAATGTTACGACAGGGGACGCATCGATTGACGCAAATGTTTTAAATATCGCAAATTCAAATATCAATGGCGGGGACTGGTGGCTCGTAATTGTTAATGAAGCTGGGAATTGGGTAGGAAAGTTATTTGGAGCAGAGAATGGATCGAATATGGCAGGTTCCGCTGGGACAGAGTTTTATGTTGACCCTACAACAGGGAGCGTTACTGCAAAGAACAATGAGAATGGTGTAGGATCTTACAATAATAGTGATATAGATAACACCAATACAAACACAACAAGTCAAACTAACACTGCAAACATTGAGAATAATATAAACCTAAGTGCAAATACTGGTGAAAATGATGCAAACTATAATACTGACGGAGATTCAAATATCCAGACAGGGGACGCTCAGATTGTTGCGAATATCGTGAACTTTGTAAATAACAATGTGAGTGGTGGGGGAAGGATGCTTGTTACTGTCGTGAATGTGTTCGGAAGCTGGATAGGAGATTTTGTGACTCCAGGGCATAAAAAGGAAAATACCGCACAAAATATTGGTGGAAATAGTGAGAAATTTAATAATGAACAGAATACTACTCAAAATGTATCTTCTAACGCAAAATCTTCAAAAACTGAGGTAGTTGTAGAAAATAGTGGCAATGAAAATGTTACGTATGTTGCAGGAATTGATGATGAAAACGAACAAAAGATTGTCGCAGGTACAGTCCGGGGTGAAAAAACCTCTGGAAAAGATTTGTCAGAGGCTACTGTTGCATCAATTGTTGGGCAAGACGATTCTGCGACAGTAGCTGATGAATCGATTACTATCAATCTTGCATGGTTAATTCTCGCATTGCCAGTACTTGGAGTACTCATTTTTTTGAAAAAGATATTTGTACCAATGAAATCACTTGCTCTGCGAGGAGTAAATCTATTCTTATGATAAAAAAGGCAGCATTATTACTTATCTGCCTGCCCATTATTCACCAAGTGCTTAGCTTGCAGGTTATGGCTGAGCAAATTAATATTGTAGTTGAAGGAAATGGATCTTCTTCTAATAATGAAACGAATATAAAGATTGAGAACAAAAGTGTTATATCTCAGAATAATGAATCAAATATTACAAATAATGTAGAGTCAGATTCGAATACAGGCAATAACAGCGCTGATAGCAATGGTGGTGAAGTAAATATAGAAACGGGAAATGTTTCTACTGATACAACGGTAACGAACACAAATATTAATTCAAATGTGGCAAATAACAACAGTTGCTGTAATGGAGGGGCAAATATAGTAGTCTCTGGAAATAGTTCTCATTCTCATAATGTCGTAAATTCTTCAAATAATTCAAGCTCAACTACTAGTCAGAATAATACTGCAAATATTACAAATAATGTAAAGACAGATTCGAATACAGGTAACAACAACGCACATTACAATAGCGGTGATGTTTGGATAAAAACTGGAAATATTATCGCAACTACTGATGTGGTGAACAAAAATATTAATAATAGCTTTGCTCTATCTCAGACAGGCACCCACACATCTTCAGTAGTTATATCTGGAAACGGAAGCAATTCTGTAAACATCGTTACGGTAAACGAAAAAAACACTACAATTACCAATGTCGTAAATCTCGCAAACATCACCAATAATATAAAGCATAAGCTCAATACTGGCGGAAATAAAGCACAGGGAAATCTGGGAGATGTTGCAATTGTAACAGGAGATATAGAGAGTGATATTACGGTTAAAAATGAAAATATCAACAGCAGTACCGCAATAACAACGTGTGTAAGTTGTGAGCCAAAAACACCTGAGACTCCAGAAGAACCAGAAGCGCCTGAAAAGCCAACTGATACACCAAAATCTACAGTTCAGTCTGGGAATGGTGGCCATGGCGGTGGAGGTAATGGTGATCAGGGCCCTGCAAATGGTGCAGTGCTCCCAGTGACTGGTGGGCTCCCGTTGACATATCTTTTTACCATTATGTTTTTAATGCTTTTCATGCTTGGTCTGTATCTGCGTTTTCATTCGGGAAATGCGCCACCAGCGCTTGCCTAGAGTAGCCTCGTACGGTAAGATACAATACTTATGAATACCAGGCTCAAGAAGAATATCGGAAACGCCTTAATGGCGTTTTCTTTTTTAGGATTAGTTTTTATTTATTATCCGCTCGCAAAAGAATTCTTTTTTCCTCCCGTATATTCTCAACAAGAAAAAAATGCAGTCGAGTTTTCTGTAGAAATCCCCTCTCTCGGAGTATTTTCAAAAGTTATTAAAGACGTAGACCCATTTAATCAAGATGAGTATAGAGAAAAATTGAAGGAAGGAGTCGCACATGCAAAAAATTCTTCATTGCCAGGAGAGAGTGGTACAGTGTATTTGTTTGCACATAGCTCAGACGTGCCGTGGCGGATAACCCGGTACAATACGGCATTCTTCCGACTTGGTGAGGTCAAAATAGGTGAAAAAATCATTATCCGAAATGATGGGAGTGAGTATGAATATAAGGTGTATGATAAGAAAGAAGTATGGCCGGATCAGGTGCAATATCTTACAGAACCGCAGGGAGATATTTTAATTTTACAAACGTGTGCACCAGTGGGGACTGCGTTGAGACGACTATTGGTATTTGCGAAACCAATTTAAAAAAACAAACCCTTCCTGTGTACTTAAGAAAGGGTTTGAAAAACTAAAAAAGCGGCCTTAATTAGTTATTAATATTTGCTGAACCTCCAACGAGTACAAATACTGATGTATCAGAATTCCCGCTTGTGATAGAAGAAGAATTCCCTCCATTAAATCCAGTTGAGTTTTTACCGGTATTTGAAACAACTGTTGTATTTGTATTTGAAATAGTAGTGTTGTTTTGAGAAACAGACTTTTTACTTTTATTGACTGATACTATTGTATTTTTGCTCAGCGGGCCATTATTTGAAATGGTGCTTGTCGATGAGCTTTCTTCGCAATCGCATTCGTCAATTGTAGCGTTTGATCCTCCGACCACGACAACACCAACATTCGTTGTAGAATCTCCAGAGGTAATTGTATTATTTCCTCCCCATCCCACATTGAACCCGGACTTATTTTTGCCAGTATTTGAGATAATAGTGGTGTTCGTGGTTGCTTTTGTAGTGTTGTTCTGAGAAACGCTTGTTTTCTTCTTGGTTACAGAGAAAATCGAATTCCAAGAGAATGGTCCATTGTTTTTTATAGTTCCGTTACTTTGTGCAGCAAATGCCCCTACTGGTGCAAATACAGTAAGTGCAAAGCTTCCGAGAATTACTGCACTCGTAACTTTTTGCTTTATATTCATGTAATTTTCACCTCCTTTCGTATCCTTCCTATAAAATCATGCCACAAAAAAAACAGCCCAGAGACTGTTTATATAGATATATTGCGTAATGTATTCATAGGCAGGCTACAATAATACAAACTAGGCAAGAAGATAACAACGAGAGATTACGCTATTATATTCTATAAGTGAATACTCTTGTCAAGTGATACAAAATAGTTACTTTTATAACGCAATAATGCAAAGTTTTTAATAACTAGAAGATCAGCATTCTTGACTTGATAGCCTAATTTTAGTAAAATATGAGTACGATTTCAGGCAATTGAGAACGTACCAAAAGAAAAAAAGTGACTGGTGGGACATAATTTGCCCACCTTTTTTTATAAACATATGGCTGTAATACAACGAAGCGAGTTTGCACTCGCATTAAATCAAATTGCATCTGAGCGAGGAGTATCCGCAGAGACTATTATGGAGAGCATTAAATCTGCAATTCTTGCTGCATACAAAAAAGACCACATATCAGATGAGAATGAAGAGGAGCTTGAAGGGGTTAGCGTTTCATTAAATGAGAATACGGGCGAGACAAAAATTGTAAAAGACGGGAAAGATATTACACCGCCTGGATTTGGAAGAATCGCGACTCAGACTGCAAAACAAGTTCTCCTGCAAAATATCCGAGAGCGAGAAAAAGATGCAATAATCACTGAATATCGGAAAAGATTAGGTACCGTGGTAAATGGGATGATTCTTAGATTCCACGGCACGACGATTATTGTGGACGTTGGAAAAGCTGAAGCGATTATTCCCCCATCTGAGCGAATTCAAAATGAATCATATTTCTTAAATAAAAAGCTTGCAGTTTACATTAAAGAAATTCAAGAAGACACTACGCGAGGACGCGAAATTGTAGTATCTCGGAGTCACCCAGGACTTATCGAGGGACTTTTGAGAAGGGAAGTGCCAGAAGTGAACTCTGGAAATGTTATTGTAAAAGAAATTGTTCGAGAACCAGGAAGTAGGGCAAAAATTGCAGTATATTCTGAGCAGTCAGGGATTGATCCAGTAGGTTCATGTGTAGGGCAAAAAGGAGTACGTATTCAAGCGGTAATTGATGCAATTGATGGGCTTGAGAAGATAGATGTGATTCAGTGGAGCAATGATCCTGAGCGATTTATCGTGAATGCGTTGTCCCCTGCAAAAGAATTGACTATAAAGCTCGATGCAAAAGAAAAGATTGCCTATATTAATGCTCCACAAGAAGAACTCCCATTGGTTATAGGTCGAGAAGGGCAAAATGTTCGTCTCGCTTCTAAGTTGACGGGATATACTTTGGAAGTTGTCGGAAGTGAGAAGGAGAAACAAGAAGCAGAAAAAATTGCTTCAGAATTTGATCCGTCAAATAACGAAAAATAAGAACTATGAATTCGTTAGTACATATTATATGGGAAAGAATAAAGATCAAAAACAACATCGAACGTCGCATCCTCCAGTAGTTTCCGTTTTAGGACACGTTGATCACGGAAAAACTAGTCTTCTTGATGCAATCAGAAAAAGCAATAAAGCAGAGCGTGAAGCAGGCGGGATAACGCAATCTATTGGGGCATCTTCTGTTGTTATTTCTCACGAGGGTAAGGATCGAGAAATTACTTTTATTGATACCCCAGGTCATGAGGCATTTGCGAATATGCGCTCGCATGGTGTGAATGCTGCTGACGTGGTGCTTCTCGTTGTTGCCAGTGATGATGGAGTAAAGCCTCAGACAAAAGAATCTATTGATATTATTTCAAAGTCAAATCTTCCATATATTGTAGTCTTTACTAAATCTGATGCACCTGGTGCAAATATAGAAAAGGCAAAACAAGAAATTCTCAAATCAGGGATTTTACTCGAAGGGCTTGGGGGAACAGTGCCTTATATTTCAGTTTCTGCAAAAACAAATAATTACATAAGAGAATTGTTGGATTTGATTCTTATCGTTTACGATATTCAGGAAATCAAAAAAGATGAGGATGCGACATTTCAGGGCGTTGTTATTGAATCTCAGCTGGATAAACGTCGTGGCCCAGTAAGTGCTGTAGTGGTAAAAAGCGGGAAACTTTCTCGGGGAATAAAGTTATTCTTGGGAGCACAAGAGGTAGGGAATGTTCGAGCATTGTTTAATACAGAAATAAAACCAACACAATCTGCACTTCCTGGAGATGCTGTTGAAATTTTGGGGATTACATCAGTTTTGCCAGCAGGAAGTGTTCTGCATGATACCGTACAGCGGGCGGCAAGTTTTTCCGGGAGTACTGCTCTTTCCGATGTCAGTTCGCATGATTTACTTGCGCGGATTAAAATGCAGAATAAAGAAAAGCTTCCAATAATTCTCAAAACTCGGACAAGTGGTGAATACGAGGCAATTATAGCCTCGCTCCCCGATGACGTAGAGATAATCTTTGAAGGTCGAGGAGATGTCTCTGTATCGGATATTATGATGGCTAAAGATTTTAGTGCAATTGTGGTTGGATTTAATGTAAAGGCAGAAAAGCAGGCAGAGACTATTGCACAGTCGCAAAATATTTTCTTTAGAACATATTCAATTATTTATAAAATGCTTGAAGAAATTGAGGATGCTGCACTTATGCTGTTGGAGAGCCAGGCTCGGAAGATCGCCGGAAAAGCAAAAGTTCTTGCGCAGTTTGAAGGAAGTAGTGGGACAATTATCGGGATTCGAATAGATGAAGGGAGAGTTCAGGTGGGAGACTTAGTACAGACTGAGGAAAGCGAGACAACGCTCGGAAAAGTATCTTCGATAAAACACGGAAAAGAAGATGTAAAGCAGGTTGGGAAAGATAAAGAGTGTGGGATTATGACCGATGCCCCAATTGACTTTACTATAGGTGATGTGTTAGTATTCGTCTCAAGTAAAAAATAAGAATTATTTACTATGAATCCATCGAATTTAACCCAGGAAATTGTAAACATTGGAAGCGTCCTCCAGAATAATACTGTCGGAATCGTTCTTGGAGATCGATTAAATCTCGATACTGCAGCTGCAGGGCTCAGTCTTTACCTTTCTCTTCAGGATGCCGGGAAGGATCCGCAGATTATCTCTAAGAAAGAACCATTTGTAGAAATTTCAAACTTAGTAGGGATAAATAAGCTCAAAAAAAGTTTTTCTGGTGATTCTGGAAAGGTAGTTGTTTCACTTCCTTATAATCGTGGTGAAGTGGGAAAGGTATCTTATAAAGAAGAGAATGATAGAATAAATTTTTATTTGACGGCAGCTGAAGGAAAGTCTATTTCTTATTACGAGACAAACGATATCAATCTTATATGGGAGGGTGCAATGCCGAGTGTAATTATTGCGTTAGGAATGAGTAATGGAAGCCAATTGGCTGAATATATACCAGAAAATAATTCCGTGAAAGTGATAAATATTGATACCATGGGAGAAAAATTTGGAGATATTTCAATTGTGGATCAATCATTTTCATCTGTTTCAGAGATTGTTGCAAAACTTATTAAAGATATCCGTCTTCCAATGAATATTGATATTGCGCAGAATCTTCTTGATGGAATTTTATATGGAACAAGAAATTTCACAAAGCCAAATAGTAGTGCCTATGCATTTGAGTCAGCGGGAGTTATGATGCAAATGGGAGCACAGCGTTCTGATAATAGAAATGTAGGACGTGGAGCCTTTCAGAATAGGCAGCAATCTCAAAAAAGAGAGCGAGGGCAGCAGCGACACAGTCAGGGACAAGATCAAAATAGGCCGTATAGGGATGATTCTAGGAGAGTTGAAGATCGAAAAGAGAAGAGACAGATGAGTGCTCCTCGGGAAGAAGTGATGAACGGTTCTTCTGAGCAAAATAGAGAAGAAATTCCCAGTGATTGGCTTATGCCAAAAGTGTTTACTGGAAGCCAGGATATTGAGGATTTGAAATGAAGGTAAACCTCTGGTAAAATATACATCTTATGCCACTTACAACGAACGAGAAACAAGAAATTATTAAAAAGTTTGCGACAGCAGACGGAGATACTGGGAGTCCGGAGGTACAAATCGCACTTCTTACAAATCAGGTACAGAAGCTAACTGACCATTTGAAGACACATCATAAAGATGTTCATAGTAGAAAAGGACTGCTCAATATGTTATCAAAGAGAAGAAGGCTATTTACTTTCCTCGATAAGGTGGACAAGAAACGTGCCGAAGAAGTTGCAGACAAAGTCGGCATGAAGAAGTAAGGATATTTAATGAAACAAACCTCTAAAACTTTTGAAATTGATGGTAAGACAATTACCCTTGAAACTGGTAATCTTGCACAATTTGCTACCTCAAGCGTAATGGCGCGTATGGGAGATACTATCGTGCTTGCAAATATCACTATGGGTCGCAACGATACGACCCTCGACTATTTCCCCCTTTCGGTAGATTATGCAGAGAGGCTTTATGCCGGAGGAAAGATAAAAGGTTCTCGTTGGGTTAAGCGTGAAGGGCGTCCAACTGATGAGGCAGTTCTTACTGGAAGGCTTATTGATCGCTCTATCCGTCCTCTGTTTCCGAAAGAGTTAAAAAAAGATGTTCAAGTGATCGTCAATGTTTTGTCAGTAGATGGCGTAAATGATCCTGATGTTCTCGCAATCAATGCAGTGTCTGCAGCACTTGCGATCTCAAAAATTCCATGGAATGGACCAGTGGGGGCAGTTCGTGTTGGGGTTGCAAAGTCTGATCCTGAAAATTCTCTTATTGTAAATCCGGATGTTGCTACAGAATTAAATCTTGATTTAGTGCTTACCGCGAGTAAAACTGGACATACCCTCATGGTGGAAGCAGGAGCAAATGAGATTCCTGAGGAAATTGCGCTAAAAGCAGTCACCCTTGCACGAGAATGGGGAGTGAAGATTATTGAATTTGTACAAGAAGTAACGAAAGAAATTGGTGAGAAGAAGATCGAGCTTGTTTCTGATGAAGCAAGAGACGACCTTATCGCACTTGTTGAGAAAAGCTACAGACAAAATATCGTAGACGTTCTTGAAGGAGAACTTGGGGAGAACGTAAGTGGAGATTTGGCAAAAATTGCAGATAGTATTATTGAGGCAGAGTCAAAGAACCTAAAAGCCGGAGAGAATCCACTTGATAAGAAGAAAGTTTTTGAGGCAGTAGATTATGTTTTCAAGAAAATTATTCGTGAGAATATTGTGGAGAAAGAGAAGCGATTTGATGGACGGAAGATTGATGAACTTCGAGAGATTACCTCTCGTCCAAGCTTCATTCCAAGGGTTCACGGATCAGGATTATTTTCTCGTGGGCAAACGCAAGTTCTCTCTATTGCCACACTTGCTGCTGCATCATTCAGTCAATTAATTGAGACACTTGAGGGTGAAGAGACGAAGCGTTATATGCATCATTATTCTTTTCCACCATATTCTGTAGGAGAGACTGGACGGATCGGTTCACCAAATAGACGTGAGATTGGTCACGGAGCGCTTGCAGAGAGAGCTGTGGAGGCTGTTCTTCCAAGTATTGAAGAGTTCCCGTATGCAATCCGTGTAGTATCCGAAGTTATGAGTTCGAATGGTTCTACCTCAATGGCATCTGCCTGTGGTTCAACAATTGCATTGATGGATGCTGGAGTGCCGATAAAAGCTCCTGTTGCTGGAATTGCGATAGGACTTATGACATTAAATGATAAGTATAAAATTCTAACCGATATTATCGGCCTTGAGGACTTTGCTGGAGATATGGATTTTAAAGTTGCAGGTACAAAGGATGGAATCACTGCGATTCAACTCGATGTTAAAAAAGATGCATTGACAGATGAGATGGTTGCTGAAGTATTTGAGCGTGCAAAGAAAGCACGTCTTCAGATTTTAGATGTCATGATGGAATCCCTTCCAGAGGTACGGAGTGAGGTTTCGCAGTTTGCACCAAAGATCAAAATGATAAAAATTGATCCTGAAAAAATTGGTGCACTTATTGGGCCGGGAGGAAAGATGATTAAGAGTATTATTGCACAAACTGGAGCACAGGTTGATGTAGAAGATGACGGGTCAGTCAGTATTTCTGCCGTAGATGAAGAGGCAGTAAGCAAGGCAATTGAATGGATTGAAGGGCTTACTCATGAAGTGGTTAGTGGTGAAGAATATGAAGGAGAAGTGAAGCGAATGATGGGATTCGGAGCATTTGTTGAAATTCTTCCTGGGAAAGAAGGGCTCGTGCATGTAAGTGAAATGTCTACCGAATATGTAGAAAAGCCAGAAGATGTCGTGTCACTTGGAGAGAAAGTAAAAGTTCGGGTGAAAGAGATTGATGATCAAGGGAGGATAAATCTTTCGATGAAGTTTGGTGCCGATGCTGATAAGCCATCTTCTCGATCTGAAGGGAGCGTTGGGCCACGGAGAGATGGTAGAGGTCCGCGACGCGATAGTCATAATGGTGGACGAGGACGTGATGAGAGACGCAGCGGCGGAAGATCATTCGGCGGTTCCTCATCAGGTTCACGACGAGGATTTTCTGGTGGTGGAAGGAAGTCTTCTCAAGGAAAGGAAAGAACCTACGAAGGCGGGCGTCGAGATGATTGGAACCGCTAGTATACTTCATTAACTTTATAGGTAGATTTTCTGTGATAATCTCTCATTGAGCGGGTTGCTAAAAATTTCAGGATGACAACGCCGTGAAAATAATATGCACGAGCGTATGTAGAGTGGAAGATAATGAATTGATTGGAAATATTTTATATAGAATGGAAAGCTATAAAATGAAGCTCTTTGATGTAGGGAGTTTTGTGTAACAGCAATTTGTTATACTGTACGTATGGATTCTGCTCAATCTACTCCTTCTCAGGATGAAACTAGTGCTATAGGTGAAGCATCGAGCCCTGTGGAAAATGCAGTACATTCTTCTTCACATCAGGATGTCAGTCCTCACTCGCAAATTGAAAAATTAGAAAAAAAAATTGAAGCAGTAGATTTGCCAGATGAACTTCTTTCAAATGTGCTTTCTATGACGGGTCGATTGCGACTTATTGAAAAAGAGAACAATTTTTTTGCAGAGTACGATACTTTGTCTCGTTATATTAATTGGGTTATTGCGCTCCCATGGAAAAATGCGTCTCAAGATATTTTAAATTTAGATTATGCGCAGCAGACTTTTGATAAAAATCATCATGGACTTCAGGAGGTAAAACAAATGATTTTGGAATATCTGGCAGTGATGATTCTAACGAGGAGTAGGCTGAGTAAAGAGGCAAGATTGCGTGCTCCAATCCTGTCTCTCGTAGGACTTGTGGGTACTGGAAAGACTACTATTGCACGTTCTATTGCTGAGGCTTTGGGGAGAAAATTTGTACGAATTCCATTTGGAGGAATGGGGAGTGCGGTGCAGTTGCGGGGAAAGTCTCGTATGACACCAGATTCAGAGCCAGGAATGGTAATAAGAGCGCTTCGTCAAGCAGGCACAAACAATCCAGTAATTCTTCTTGATGAGATTGATCGTGTGAGTGCTGAAGCACGTGCTGATATCATGGGGGTCTTGATTGAGTTGTTAGATCCAGAACAGAATCAGCAATTTGTAGACCATTTTATTGATTATCCATTCGATCTTTCGAATGTGTTATTTATTGCAACATCAAATAATACAAAGGATATTTCAACAGCAGTGCTTGATCGTATGCAGATAATTCAAATGCCTTCATATAATGACGAAGAAAAAATTTATATTGCGAAAAACTATATTTTCCCCGAAGTTTTGAAAGAATCAGGCTTAGTGCCAGAAGAGCTTGCAATAGAAGATGGTGTATGGGCAGAGATAGTAAGGCCGTTAGGATACGATTCTGGTATCAGGTCGTTAAAACGTGCAATGCAGGGACTGGTTCGAAAGGTTGTACATTATTATTTAACTGGTAAAATAACACAAGGAAAACAATTTGTAATTACTCAACAGAATTTGGGCAATTTCGTATCACAATGGTAGAAGATATACAAAAACCAATACAACAAAAAACCTCAGGGCTTACATTTATTTCTCTTGGTGGAATGGGATCAGTAACACGGAATATGTATTTGTATATTGTGGAGAATGAAATCTTGATAGTTGATTGCGGAATTGGGTTTCCTGATCAGTCCACTGTTCCGGGGGTAGATTTTTTGATTCCTGATATTATGCATCTAAAAAAATTAGTAGATGGCGGGAAAAAAATTGTAGGAATGGTACTTTCTCATGGGCACGAAGATCATATCGGTGCGGTGCCATTTGTTCTGGATCAGCTTCCAGATTTTCCGATTTATGGTTCTCGTTTTACCTCTGCACTTACGAACCTCAAGCTGAAAGATTTCGCTTTGAGTAAGAGAGTGGAAGAAGTGGATTGGAATACGGATATATCAATAGGAGAATTTACTTTCAGATTGCTTCATGTAACACATTCTGTGCCTGATACAGCACATATTTTTATAAAAACTCCTGTTGGAAACTATTATCATGGATGTGATTATAAGTTTGATTTGGCGCCAGTTGACAAGAAGCCGTCAGATCTTCAGGCTATTGTTGCTGCAGGAAATGAAGGAGTTACTGCTATGTTTTCTGACTGCTTGGGTTCGGAACGTGAGGGGCACTCAGAATCAGAGAGTATGATTACGAGTAATTTTGAAGACGAATTTAGACGTGCAAAAGGCAAGGTTTTTATTACGACTTATTCTTCAAATGTTGCTCGCATGAATCAAGCAATAGAAGCTGCGATGAAGTTTAATCGGAAGATCTGTTTTATGGGAAGAAGTTTTTTGAAAGTTAGAGATCTTTCTCGTCAGTTAGGATATTTGAATTGTCCTGAAAAATGGGAAGTGAAGCCAGAGCGTGTTGCAAGCATGAATCCAAGAGAAGTTATGATTCTGCTTCCTGGAAGCCAAGCTCAAGAAGAATCAGCACTTGTGCGCGTTGCGACAGATTCAAATCGGCATGGAATTCAGATTGAAAAGACTGATACGGTAATTTTTTCGGCAGATCCGATCCCGGGGAATGAAGTTTCAATATACGCACTTCTCGATGTTTTATCGAAAAAAGGTGCGAGAATCATATACTCTGATATTGCAAATGACTTTCATGTTTCGGGGCATGGAAATCAAAACGACATAAAACTTTTAAATTCTCTTGTAAAACCGAAATTTACCATCCCAATTAGCGGAAATTACAGACATATGAATGCCTTTAATAACCTTATGAAAGATTTGAATTATAATGAAAGAAATATAATCCTTGTTGAGAGTGGACAAGAGATTGTTTTTTCTCGTTCTGCGTATAGAATTGGGAAAAAACATGATCTAAAAACTATTTATGTAGATGAATTTACGGGTGGCGAATTGGAGCATTTTGTATTGCGAGATCGTCAGAAGATCGCAAAAGAAGGCGTCATGATAATTCTTGCTGAAGTTGATACAAATACTGGAAAATTCGTGTCACCACCGGATATTATCGCACGTGGATTTTTATATCCAGAAAAGGAAGAATTTTCTCGACGACTTGAGGATAGTACGAGTAAGTTTTTGTCTGAGAAAAAAGGAAAAGCAACAAATTGGGGATACTACCGAAAAATTATCCAAAGAAGTGCAGAAAGACTTCTCGTACGTGAAAAGCGTGAGCCTATGGTGATCCCAATTATTGTCGAGGTCTAATTTATCCTACTCAATTTCCTAAATGTAGTATAATTTTTTGTATGCCCAAGAAGAGAAAGCGAAAAGCGTATAAGAAGAAAAATTCTTTTAAACTCAAGCAGGATACTATTTACACACTTTCTGCTGTTGGACTGTTTTTCATTGCTGCAGTATTGCTTCTTTCTTATACGAGAAATGGTGAGGTGTTAAGGGTTATTTACCATATCCTATCTAGTTATTTCGGTTTTTTCTCATTTTTAATTCCTCTTAATCTTATATTCTTTGCGTTTTATATGACTCGGTCAAAGCTTGCACTTTCTCGGCCTAATGTTTTTGCAGGATTTTTACTTTTTACTATCGCGATTATCGGACTATTCCGAACTGGAATGGTGGGAAATGATCTATTTTTCTACTCAAACGAATTTTTGGGTGGAATAATTTCTGTATTATTGTTTGCTTCTATGGCATTTGTAGGATTCGTCGTATTGATGAATTTATCATTTAAAGAGATTTTTTCATATATTGCAGAAAATACAGGAAGTGCTGCATCAGCTGTTTCTTCTGGTATTGCATCGCTTTTAAAAACGAAAGATAAGCTTACTCATGATATTAAGCAGCCGATTGCAATTCGAGGACTTAATGAGCCAAAGATTCAAGAGGCTGGAATTATGCCAGGAGAGAAAAAGGCGCATACTTCTCCGTCCCCACTACCACCTTCTCCGAAAAAGCAGAGCGAATTTCCTGATGATGTAGTAGTAAATCCGCTTTCTGATATGGGTGTGTGGGAAAGTCCTCCATATTCACTTCTTACTCAAGCGTCTGAAAAGAAGCGTGATACTGGAGATGTGAAAAAAATCGCTGCGGTGATAGAAGAAACGCTGCAGAATTTTGGTATTAAAGCAACAGTTGTAGAGATAAATGTTGGTCCTTCTGTTACACAATATGGAATTAAGATTCCTCCAGGAACAAGACTTAATAAGATAACAACGCTTGCAAATGATTTAGCGCTTGCAACTGAAGCCCCAACAGGACAAATAAGGATCGAAGCGCCCATACCGGGACGCTCACTTGTCGGAATAGAGGTTCCGAATAGAAGCTTGCAGTTTGTGGGACTTCGCGAAATGCTTGAGTCAAAAGCTATGCAGCAAGCTAAATCGAAACTTGCAGTACCACTAGGATTGAATGTTTCTGGACACCCAGCAGTTGCAGATATTTCCCGAATGCCACACGTTCTTATTGCAGGGACGACTGGGTCGGGAAAATCAGTAATGGTGAATACAATTATTGCATCAATCCTCTTTAATGCATCCCCAAATGAAGTGCGATTTATTATGATTGACCCGAAGCGCGTGGAGCTTACTGGCTATAATGATATTCCGCATTTACTATCTCCAGTGGTGGTTGAGCCTGAAAAATCAGTTTCTGCGCTCAAGTGGGCGCTTAAGGAAATGGATAAGCGATACACGAAATTTGCTGAAGCAGGAGTAAAGAATATTGACAGCTATAATGAGCTGTCAGGATTTCAGGCGTTACCATATATTGTAATCGTAATGGACGAGTTAGCAGATCTTATGGCACTTGCACCTGTAGAGGTAGAGGACTGTATTGCACGTCTTGCGCAGATGGCACGTGCTACAGGGATCCATCTTATTTTGGCAACACAGCGACCTTCGGTTGATGTTATAACAGGACTTATTAAAGCAAATATCCCTTGCAGGATTGCATTTAATGTGTCATCTGGGATTGACAGCAAGGTTATTATCGATGGACCGGGAGCAGAAAAGCTTTTGGGTCGAGGGGACATGTTATATGTTCCACCAGATCAAGCACGACCGACTCGTATTCAAGGAACATTTGTATCAGATCAAGATGTAAAACGGCTTGTTAATTACATTAAATCTAAAGGAATCCCTGTTCAATATACAACTGAAGTTGTGGAGCAGTCAGTAAATATTAAAGGGAGAGGAAGGATAAGTGTGACATCTGGAGGTGAAGATGATACTGATGAGTTGTTCGAAGAAGCAATAAATTTAGTGTGCCAGCATGATAAAGCATCTGCATCTCTCTTGCAACGGAGATTTAAGATCGGATTTAATCGGGCAGCACGGCTTCTTGAGCAACTCGAGCAACATGGAATTGTGGGTGCTGGAGAAGGTGCAAAGCCTAGAGAAGTATTAGTGAGAAGTATTGAAGAATATTATGCGCGCGTAAATAGACAAGAAGATGCTTCTGTGCCTGAAGTATAATATTTTCCATGAGAACAGTTCATCAAATTCTTCGCGAAGAGCGATTGCGGCAAGGATTATCGATTGCAGCAGTTGAGAAGAAGACAAAAATAAAGAAAAAATTCCTAGATGCAATTGAGCGAGGAGATTATAAATCACTTCCATCTGAATCATATGCTGTAGGATTTGTAAAAAATTACGCAAAGTATTTGGAGATTGATGATTATAAGATCGGACGCATGTTTCGGCGTGAATATGAAGAGGAATCTCAAAAAATAATCCCTAATTTTACTCAGAAGCAGCTTTCATTCTTCCATAAAATATTTTTTACTCCTAAGTTTGTGTTGGTTGTTTTATTGTTGATTTTAATTGGGGGGTATCTTGGATTTCAGTATAGTGCATATTTTTTCCCTCCAAGACTTGTGGTTCATATGCCCCAAGATGCGCAGAGAGTAAGCAGTAATATTGTAGAGATTGCTGGGGAGACAGATCCCTATGCGGCGCTTACTATCAATGGTGATGAGACATATGTAAATTTGGACGGGAGTTTTGAGAAGAATCTATATTTATTTTCTGGTAGACAAAAGATACAAATCATATCACAAAACCGCTATGGAAAGAAGAATGAGCAGGTAATATCTGTACAAGTCCCGTGAGTTTTCTGAGGCTCTTTTATCGTTTCTGATATATTGCTTTTAAAATTTTCACATGCTAGGCTTTTTTAACTATGGTGAATATTATCCAAATAGTGTTATTGTCAGTTATTGTGCTTTTATCTATTATTCTCGTAATTTTAGGTATTCAGGTATTTTTTATTCTCAAGGATTTCCGACAAACTGTCCAAAAGACAAATAAAATTCTTGATGATGTAGATTTACTCTCTCAAAATATAATTCGTCCAGTATCTTCTCTTTCTGATATGATCGGTGGAGCTGGGACAGTTTCAACTGTGCTCAAAATTATTCATGCTTTACGAAAATGAGTGATACGAAAAATAATTCAGGATTTGTTTGGGGGCTTTTAATAGGAGCGGCTATTGGATCTCTTCTATCGACAGAGAAGGGAAGGCGAATTATAAAAGAACTTTCTGAACATGGCATTGAATCAATAGAAAACCTGATGGATATTGATGAGATAAAGGATGCGCTCGGTGAGAGTGGCACTCTATCGCAGAATAAGGTACGAGAAGGAGTAGTTGTTGAAAAATCCCCAAAGAAGCCTCGATTGTTTAAAGGAATCAAGAAAAAATAATGAAGGCAATTTTTGGAGCTCCTGCTGCTCGAATAGCGCTCCTTTTGTAGAATGTCTTTCCAAGAATTAATTAGGAAAAAATGGTATGAAGAGAAATTTGTCTGCGTAGGACTTGATCCTGTCGTGGAAAAAATTCCTCATCATATTCAGAAAGATGCAATATTTTTATTTAATAAAGCAATTATAGATGCAACACACGATTTGGTTTGTGCTTATAAGCCAAATTCTGCATTTTATGAAGCAGAAGGAATCGAAGGACTGCAAGCATTACGAAGAACTGTTTATTACATTAAAGATACATATCCAAATATTCCAGTAATTTTAGATGCAAAGCGGGGAGATATTGGGAATACGAATGATGGATACGTAAAATATGCATTTGAATTCCTGCAAGCAGACGCTATAACTATCCATGGATATCTCGGCCAGAGAGCAATGCAGCCATTTCTCGATAGATCTGATAAAGGAATTTTTGTTCTTGCACGCACTTCAAATCCAGGTGCTGAAGAGTTTCAAGATTTACTTGTTGATTCAAAGCAATTTTATAAAATTATGAGCGAGCACGTTCTTGGTTTATGGAGCAAAAACAATAACGTAGGGATTGTAATGGGCGCGACGAATCCTGATGAGATTCTTGCGATTCGAATGCTTTTTCCGGACAGCATGCTTCTTATTCCGGGGATTGGTGCGCAGGGTGGAGATGTCGAAGTAACCGTAAGGAATGCAAGGAAAAATTTTATTTTAAATTCTTCTCGAGGAATTATTTACGCGTCAGAAAAGAAAGATTTTGCAGATAAGGCACGGGAAGAAGTTATAAGGTTAGAAAAAGAGATTGCGAATTATCTGTAATTATTTCTTTGCGTGGCCCACATTTGTATCCAGAGGAATATTTTTTTTGCATAGTGGACAGTGAGCTTCTTCAAAAGTTTCCATGGTGAGCATTAAGAGAGAGTGAATGGGGGTATTGTTAACATTTATTGGCTGAACATTTCCCCTATTAACAAGTGCTGAAAGTCCGACTACAGTCCCTCCTGTTTCTTGAACTAGCTCTATAGCTTTTTTTGCAGAACCGCCCGTGTTGAGAATATCTTCTACAATGAGAACATTTTTATCTTTTACGAATGCGTCATAGCCCCGTTTTATCTCAAGACTATTTCCATCCTTTGATTTATCTGCATATACACCATAAATTGTTTTTCGAGTAAGCATTGTCAAATGCTCTGCAACACGTTGTGCGAGAATCACCCCTCCCATGGCAGGTCCGAGAACTGTATCGATCTGTTTTTTCACAAATGGCTCTGCCATATATTGGCATAATTCGGAAATGTGTTTTGTGTTGGGGTAAATTGCGTCTTTATTGATGTATTGGTTTCCGTGTCTTCCAGAGGTGTAGCGAAAATGGCCAGTGAGGAATGAGTTGCTTTTTTCTAGGATCTTTTTTACTCGTTTTTCTCGATCATGCATAGAGTTCTCTAAAAACTAATATACCATATAATAATTGTATTTTCTTGCGAAGAGAACACTCCTCTACTATAATTTCAACTAATTGATGAAAAAAGTAGTTGTTATTGGTGGAGGGACTGGTGTTTTTACCGTTCTTACAGGACTTAAGGAATATGAGGATGTGAGATTGTCAGCAGTTGTTAGTATGGCAGACGATGGAGGCTCAACAGGGCTTTTGCGAGAAGAATTTGGGACACTTCCACCAGGCGATATACGGCGTGCACTTGTTGCGTTGTCTGGATCAAATAGAGAAATCCTTTCAAAGTTGTTTAATTACAGATTTGAAAAGAACTCTTCATTGCAGGGGCATAATGTGGGGAATATTTTACTTACCGCCCTTGAAAAAATAACAGGAAGTTTTCCTGACGCAATAGCAGAAGCAGTAAAAATATTAAATGTTCGTGGGCGAGTTATACCTGTAACACTTTCTCAAGCAAAGCTTGTCGCAGAGCTTGAAGATGGTACAAAGATTCATGGTGAGACAAATATTGATATTCCAAAACACGATGGTAAGAAAAAAATTAAAAAAATTTCCTTAACTTCTGAAGTAGAAGCAAATCCAACAGCGATAAAAGCAATAAGACAAGCAGATGCAGTTATTTTAGGGCCTGGAGATTTATATACATCGGTAATACCAAATTTATTGATTCCGGGAGTTTCCGAGGCATTAAGGAAGACAAAAGCGACCATAATTTATAATGTAAATATTATGACGAAATTTGGAGAGACGAATGATTTTGCAGCATCAAACTTCCTTTGTGTCATTGAAGAATATTTAGGAAAAGGGGTAATTGATTACATTGCAATAAATATTGAGAAGCCAAGTGGTAGGCTTTTGGAGAAATATAAAGAGGAAAATGTAGAGTTTGTAGTGGATGATCTTAAGGAAGAGGAAAATACTCCAAATATTATTCGTGGGAAATTTTTACGTCATGGGAAATTTTTACGCCATGATCCAGAAAAGCTTGCAAAAGAATTAGTGAAAATTATCTAAAATCCTTTATGGAGATACAAATAAAAGCACAAGAGATATGTAAAGAGTTAAAAGTGTTGTATCCAAATCCCAAAACTCCTCTTAACTATACAACTCCATGGGAATTATATGTAGCGGTTGTACTTTCTGCGCAGCAAACAGATGTAGGAGTAAATAAGGTGACTGCAACACTTTTTCAAAAATATAAAACGCTTGGTGATTATCAGAAGGTTTCACTTGAGGAGTTTGATGCAGATATAAAGAGTATTAATTTCCATAAAGGGAAATCAAAAGCAATAAAGCAAGCAGCAGAAATCATTCATGAGAAATACGATGGGAAGCTCCCAGAGTCAATGGAAGAATTAGTTGCACTGCCATTTGTAGGGCGAAAGACTGCAAATGTAATTTTACAAGAAATATTTGGGAAATCAGAAGGAATTGTCGTTGATACTCATGTAAAGCGCCTTGCAAATCTATTCGGTTTAACGAAAAATTCTGACCCCGTAAAAATAGAGCAAGATTTAATAGAGATTATTCCTCAGGAATATTGGCATGATTTTGCGCTTGGACTTATTTATTATGGACGAGAATATTGTACTGCTCGGTGTAAGCATACAGAGTGTCCGCTGCGAAGATATATTATCTCAATGAAACTGTAATATAAAGAAAGACATGTTTTATAAAAAATGTTATTACAGGTAAGTCTTTAATCTTACTGGGGTTTTTATGAATATATCTTATACTGTGAGTAAAGTTACAGACATACGAGATATTTTGGTGTAGTATATAAGCATCTATGGCAGGAATAGTGCATCTTATTTCTTCTCACAAGCGGATTCCGACTGCTCTGATGAATGATCTCCTTGGTTCAGCGTTGGACGGTGTTAAGAGCAGTCATGATCCAATCTTTGTAATGAAAGATGGAGCCGTTGTGGGGTTTGTGTCAGTTTCCTATGCTCTTTATAAAAAGCGATATCCTTTAAGTACGAAAATTCATAGTGTGATGAAGAGCACTCCGAAGATTACTCCATCAACAGATATATATACTGTTGCGAAGAGAATTCTTTCGAGTGGAGTGTATATATTGCCAGTAGTAAGAGGAAAAAAAATTGCTGGTGTTATATCAGCAAGAAAAATTCTCCGTGATATATTGCAGGATGATATAACTCTAAATCTTCTCAGTAATAAAATTGAAATAGATCCCCCATTAATATTTGATAGGGATGCAAAAGTTCGGGACATATATGCAAATTTTAAGCAAGGGAAGACTTCTCGAGTGCTTATTACTGGTAGTGATGGAAAATTGATGGGAATTGCAACTCGTCATGATATTCAGGATGGGGTATGGCCTTCCACGGAAAAACTGCGATTCGGAAAAAATCCCTCCCGAAATGCCAGGAGTATTGCTTTTGATGAAGAGAGGATTGAGCGACTTGATAATCCTATTCATGAATTCATGAAAACAGATGTTGTCACTACGGAAGGAGAAGGATCATTCCGAGAGATATTATCAAGAATGCTTGATGGAGGAGTAAATAGTATCGTTGTTGTTGATCGGAATAATCGACCAAAAGGAATTATTACAATGCGGAATGTCCTCAAGGCTATTTCAAGCCTAAAGCCTCAGGAGACTGTGCCAATAGAATTGAGTGATAAGCATCAAATTCTCACTGAGCGAGATAAGAAATTTATTACAGGTGAGCTTGAGCGGTTTGCTCAAAAATTACAGAAGCAAGATAAAGTAAAACATATTGAATCAGCGGTAAGTGTGTACCGTAATATAAATAGAAAAATCACAGGTTTTGAAATTCATTTACGCATTCATATGATGAATGGGGAGGGTGCTATGACGCAAGTAGAGGGGAAGAAGCTTTCAAATACGCTTCATGATGCAATTAGGAAAGTAGGACAACAGCTCAAGAAAGATTAGAAAGAAAGCGTTTTTTTCATTAGAAGAGAATAAGTAATTGATATTTGCTTTGAAGGCTGCACGGTTTTTATCACTGAAAAGTCTTTAGCAGAAAAAGTAGCGGGTGAATATTGTGAATCTTTTCTTTGCGTGGACTGTTTGTCTTTTGCGTATTAAGATTCTATGATACAATTTGAGGCACAATGAAAGCTTCAGAAGTTTTATCTCGGTATATTTCGTTTTATAAAAAAAGAGGTCATATTCAGATTGAGAATGCGTCTCTTGTTCCTCTGAATGATCCAACTACACTTTTTACTTCATCTGGTATGCAACCGCTACTCCCTTATTTGCTCGGCGAGAATCATCCTGCAGGAAAACGATTGGTGAACGTTCAGAATTGTTTTCGTGCGCAGGATATAGATGAGGTAGGAGATAACCGACATACAACTTTTTTTAGAATGCTGGGGAATTGGTCGCTCGGTGAATACTTCAAGAAAGAGCAAATTCCTTGGTTTTGGGAATTTTTAACACAAGAAAATGAAGGTCTAGATTTAGACCCTAAGAAACTTTTCGTAACGGTGTTCCGAGGAAACAATGTAGTAGAAAAAGATGTAGAAGCAAAAGAAATATGGACAAAAATATTTACTGATCTAGGATTTGATCCGAGTGAAAAGATTTTTGAATATGATACAGATAAAAACTGGTGGTCACGAGCAGGAATGCCTGACAATATGCCAATTGGTGAGCCAGGTGGCCCTGATTCAGAAGTTTTTTATGAGTTTGATGTGAAGCACGATAAATCATTTGGAGAATATTGTCATGTAAATTGTGACTGCGGGAAATATATGGAAATTGGGAATAGTGTATTTATGCAATTTCTTAAATCAAAAAATGGATTTGTAGAATTGCCACAGAAAAACGTAGATTTTGGCGGTGGTCTAGAAAGACTTGTTTCAGCAACAGAAAATACTCAAGATGTATTTCGATCATCGTTATTTTTTCCAATTATTAAATCTATAGAAAATACAACTGGAAAAGAATATGAAAAAAACTTACGAAGTATGCGAATAGTTCTTGACCATTTTGTAGCGTCAATTTTTATTATCGCAAATAGCGTTAAGCCATCAAATAAAGAGCAGGGATATGTTTTGCGGAGGTTGATTCGTCGAGGGCTTGATAGCTTTTATTTATTAAATGGTGACACGGTTATTCCAGTTATTGAAAAGATAGTCGATCAGTATAAGGAAACCGATGAGTATCTTGTTGAGCAATTTGAAATAATTAAAAATACGATTTTGGAAGAAGAGGGGATATATCAGAAGGCGTTAATAGGAGGAAAAAAGCTTATTGAGAAAGAGCTTGCAAAATCCGGGAGAAAAATTGGTGATGAACTAGTAGGTGTAGTTAGTATTTCTTCAGATTTGGCGTTTAAGGCGATTACATCATTTGGACTTGGACCGACACAATTAAAAAGCCTGGGATACACATTTGATCAAAGGTTGCTTTCTGAAAAAATTAAAGAACATCAAAATCTGTCACGGAAAGGTGCTGCGAGAAAATTTGCTGGGGGACTTGCGGATCACAGTGATTTGACAGTAAAGGGGCATACTGCAACGCATCTTATGCACCAGGCATTGCGAGATGTTTTAGGGGATGCAGTTCATCAGTCAGGAAGCAATATTACGTCAGAGCGTGTTCGGTTTGATTTTAATTATGATAAAAAATTGACAGATGAGGAGATTGTGCAAGTAGAAGAAATCGTAAATAAAAAAATTAAGGATGATTTACCAGTATTCCATACAATGATGACCCTTCAGGAGGCAAAAAATTTAGGGGCAATCGGATTGTTTGATGAGAAGTACGGAGATAGAGTAAAAATCTATACTATTGGTGGGACAGCTCAGGATCTTCAGTCTGCCTATTCAAAAGAATTCTGTGGTGGTCCGCATGTAGAGAGAACAAGTCAAATAAAAAGCTTTGCTATAATAAAACAAGAAGGAGTTTCTCGTGGTTTCCGACGAATTTATGCTAAAGTAGCGTAGTAGGTTATTTTTATGAAACTGCCCAATTTGCCATTTTTTAATAAAAAAAAGAGTGATGACTATCTTGTTTCGCTTATTTTTAAACCGAAAAATATTATCGCAACTCTTCTAAAAAATACAAACGAAAAAATAGATATTGTTTCTACAAAAAGTGTTTCGCTCAATTTATCTTCTGCAAATACTGAGGAGATGACTGCGGCTTGTGATGAAGCGATTTCGTCAATAGAACTGAGTCTTAATGAAAATGAAAACGTAGAAAGAACTATTTTTTCCGTACCTCATTATTGGGCTGAAGATGACAGTTCTATTAAAAAAGAGCGATTATTGCAATTAAAAAAGCTGAGTGTAGAACTTGCGCTTAAGCCAATGGGATTTATCATTAGTATTGAGGCGATAATCAAGCATCTCCAGGATAAAGATGGAGTTCCGCTCAGCGCGATTCTTGTTGAAGAGGCTCAAGATAGAGTTTATTTATATCTTATAAAAAGGGGAAATATTCTTGAAATTCAGAGCGGGGTAATTGATGGAATGATCGAGCATGCAATAGAAAAAACATTAAAAAAAGTAGAGAATTTTGAGAAACTTCCCACGAAAATGATCCTTTTGCATCATAATGATATTGCATCTCGTCAACAGGAGTTGTTGTCATATCAGTGGAGTAGTGATTTGCCATTTCTTCATTTGCCACAGATTTCGATTCTCGAGAAAGGTTTTGAGAATGAAGCAATCGTTGATGCGATTGCTTCACAGCTTCATATAGGCGTAGGCGATAGTAAAGTGGAGGGAAATGAAATTATAGAAAATGATGCATCAAGTGTTGACGAAAAGGAGAGTTTTGGATTTGTGAAAGAAGAGGATATTATTGAGCGTGAAGGTGAATATGCTCATGAAGTTCGTGAGCAAGTGCTTCATGGTGGTGAAGAGCGCGAAGATAAGAAAGAAGATGAAGAAAAAAAGAGTATAGAGTCAACTACAGGTATTCTAGCATTTATATCATCATTTCCGGAAAGCATTATGGGATTTTTGAAAATACCTACAAAACCCTCCTCAAAGCTCAAGACATTCCTTATTCCAATACTTGCAGTACTAATTTTTATAGCTTTAACAGGATTATATTATATTTTATTTTTGAAAGCTGAAGTTGTTGTATTTTTAGCAGGAGATGAGCTGAGTGATGAGGTTATAGTGAGCCTTAGCGAAGATGATACTACTTCATTCGAGAGCAAAATTTTACATATTAATACTATTGAACAGGAGGTGTCTGGTAGTGTGGTAGCAAATGCAACAGGCACAGAAGAGGTGGGAGATGAGGCAACGGGAGAAGTTACAATACTTAGCTCTGTTGATAATGACACGATAATTGAAGCTGGGACGGTTCTTACTTCATCAAATGGCCTAAAATTTAGTTTAGATGATGATGTAGAGATTGCCTCAAGTAGTGGCGTAAGTGATATTAAGCGAGTGAGAGTGGGTGTTACGGCTGAGGAGTTTGGGAAAGAATATAATCTTCCTTCTGCTACAAAATTCTCTGTAGCAGGATTTAGTAATTCATCGATAGAGGCTGAGAATGAGACGGCATTTGCGGGAGGTTCTAAAGAGGAAAAAACAATCGTAGCTGAAAGAGATGTTTTGGGACTTGAAGAAAAGGTTTTGAGTGAATTATTTGATCAAGCAGTAAGTAATGCTCGAGAGCGATTGGGAGATGATGAAGAGATAATCTCTGTGCTTCTTGATGCCAGTATTGAAGAAGAAAACTATAGTGCGTCGGTGGGAGATGAGGCAAAAAGTGTAAAACTCGAAGCGACAGTTCTCTATACGCTTGGCGTATATAGAAAAGAAGAAGCAAAGAAGTTTATTGATGACGCACGAGGGGAAGATTTTCCTGAAGGCCTCGAGATTTCAGAGGAAGATTCTGATATCCGTCTTATTGAAATTGAGGAAGATGAAGGAGAGATTACGGGAACACTCTCTTATGAAGTACTCTATAAGCCCGATGTTCAACTCGATAATTTAGCTGAACAAATTTCTGGTAAGAGTGTGGATTCAGCAATTGAGCTCATAGAACAACAAGAAGTAATTTCTGACGTGACGATTATATTACCAAATAAGCTTCCCCTCCTTCCCTCAATTCTTCCATTGAGAAGTAGTCAGATTGAGATTACTCTCGAATCTGAGTGATTTTAAAATTTATGAAAAAATATACGTATAGTTCTAAGAGTAAATTGCGGTCAAAATTGAAGATATTTGGAGTGATTTGTATTGCGATGGGATTTGTCGTAGTGCTCTATATTTTCTTTCCGGTAATTTCGTATTATTTATATCTCTCATCTGCATTTGCATCTAGTAATTATCAGGCTCCGGTTCCAGACCGCTTTGTGATGAGAAATGAAACAAGTATAACAGGCCTTGTTGCGCAAGGAATCTCATCTCTTACTGCAGATTATTCAGATGCCGCGAATTGGTTTCCTGGGGCAGAGGCAGTAGCGATTGAAAAAATTCCTGAAGGGAAAAAAATAGAGCGTTATACTCTCTCTGTTCCGAAAGTTGGGATAGTGGATGCAGAAGTCTCCGCAATGGATACAGAGCTTTCAGATCATTTAGTGCAATATTTTACTACATCAAATAATCCTATTGATAAAGGGACTTCTGTAATTTTCGGTCATTCGACGCTTCCTCAATTATTTAATCCAAATAACTATGACACTATTTTTGCGCATCTCCATACGTTAAAAACTGGAGATGAATTCACCATTACCGTAGAGGGGAAAACATATATATATCAAATTTTTTCTATTACTATTGTAGATCCAACAGATCCAAATATTTTTTCCCAATCATTTGATAATAGCTACATTACCTTAGTCACCTGCACCCCACCAGGAACTGTTTGGAAGAGATTAGTTTTGCGGGCAAGTTTGACTGGCCAGCAGTAGAGAGTTTTGATAGTATGGAAGGGATGCAAAATGCTCAAGAATATGATCCGTATTCTCAGAACGAGTTTGGTGATGATAATACAGATCCAAATGGCGTATATTTAAAAGATAGATTGACGATGCTTCGTGAGCGGTTCATGTACTATGCAGTGCGAGTCTTTCCTTATATAGGAGAATTTATTACATTTGCGTTTTTCTACTTGAAAAAAATCATCACAGCGGGAGTCAAGATTGCGATTCAGCAGCTCAAATTCTAGATGGAGGAACACGATAAGGCACTCAAAGCTATCCAAAAAAAATTAGTAGGAAAAACTTTAAATTATGATGAGATTTTTTCTATTATGGATCAAATCTCCAAAGACAAGTTAGGAGATATTCTTACAACGTACTTTGTTGCTTCTGGATATTCAGAAGGATTTAGTAAGAATGAGCTTTTTTATCTTACAAAAGCAATGATTGAAACTGGGGATACGTTGAGTTTTAAAGGGGTGATTGCGGATAAACATTCTATAGGAGGTTTGCCTGGGGCGAGAACGACAATGATTGTGGTCCCGATCCTCGCCGCTGCCGGATTTAAAATTCCAAAAAGTTCATCTCGTGCGATAACTACCCCTGCAGGAACTGCTGACTGTATGGAAGTAATTGCAGATGTTCAGTTTGATAAAGAAGGACTGTATAGAATTGTTGAAGAAACTGGAGGATGTATTGTGTGGGGTGGAAGTTTTAAAATTGCGCCTGCAGATGACGAGATAATTCAAATTGAAAAACCCCTATTATTTGAGAGCTTAGATAAGGTACTAGTGTCTGTTATGGCAAAAAAAATAGCATTTGGTTCGACACATGTAATTATAGATATCCCATATGGAAAAACCATGAAGGTTCATACAGAGCGTGATGCTCAATTGCTTGCGGATAAATTTGAATTTATTGCAAAAAAGTTTGATATTACTTTGAAGGCATTTGTGAAGCGATCATCTCAACCGGCAGGAGATGGGATCGGTCCGTTATTGGAAACGCGTGATGCATTGCGAGTTCTGGAGCAAGCAGAAAATAGGCCGTTTGATTTGGAGAATCGATCAATTGAAATTGCAGGCAGACTTCTCGAGCTGTGTCTTAAGGATGCAAGTATAACAATGAAAAAAAGGTATAAAGAAAAATATACTTCTGGGGAAGAGTGGGCAAAAGATTTATTAGTTTCAAAAAAAGCTCATGCTAAAATGCTCGAAATTATAAAAGCACAGAATGGGAAAGAAGTTATTTCGACAGATTTGAAGCCAGGAAGGTTCTCTATGAGCCTAACTGCTACATTTAACTCAAAAGTAAAAAGCATCAATAATAAAAATATTACGGCAATTACTCGTATTCTAGGTGCGCCACAGGATAGGAAGGCGGGTATTCTTTTGAAAAAACGCCGGAAACATAGTGTCGGGAAAGGAGAAGATATTATCGAGTTTTATAGTTCGTCTGAAAAGCTCCTTGATGAAGCCGTTGATTCGCTCAAAATATTTCCAATTTATGATTTTGAAGATTAGTGAGGCCCATATGATACAATCAATACAATGAAGAAGCTCGTAATACTCGGTGGGATTATAGCGATTTTTCTTTTAGGACTTTTTATATGGTGGCAGAGTGGGATGGGCGCGCCGGATCCTAGAAATACAGAAGAAGCGCTTTTTGTAGTAACGAAAGGTGCAGGACCTCGTGAGGTAGGAAATGATCTAAAAGAACAAGGCTTCATAAAAGACCCAGTTGTATTTTTCCTCTATGTAAAAAAAGAAGGATTAGATACGGAAATACAAGCTGGCTCTCATTATCTTTCTCCTGCTATGACACTTCCAGAAGTTCTTGCAGCTCTACAGCATGGAACAGTTGATATATGGGTGACTATTCCTGAAGGGTATAGATCAGAACAAATAGCAGAGACTTTAGCAGAAAATGTGGAGAATTATGATGAATCATGGAGTTCTACTTTAAAAGAGCATGAAGGTTTTTTGTTTCCTGATACGTATTTAATTTCCCGTGATGCGCATATAGAGGCTGTGATTGAGGTGATGAGAGGTAATTTTAATACGAAATTACAAAAAGCAGGAATTAATCCTAATGACCCTGATATTTTAGATATTGTGACTATGGCATCTCTTATTGAGCGTGAGGCGATAACTGATGAAGAAAAGCCTATGATTGCGTCAGTTATTGCAAATAGGCTTAATGACGGAATGGGACTTGATATTGATGCAACGCTTCAGTATATAACTGGTACGAGTGGAGCTTGGTGGGAGGTGCCGACCGGAGAAGAACGGGCGATTGATTCGCCATATAATACATATCGTTATCCTGGACTTCCACCTGGGCCGATCGCAAATCCCGGAATTGAAGCGATAAAAGCAGCAGTAAATCCAGCCAGTTCTCCATATTATTATTATATTCACGCTCCTTCAGGAGAAAGTCATTTTGCAGAAACCTTAACCGAGCATAATGTAAATATAGAGAAATATCTGAACTAAAAAACTATAAGTTGTTGACAAAAACTGTATTTTCCTGTATACATTGACATCACAGAGCAAAGCCTGGGACGGGGGAGTGATTCCCTGTCGCTTTTTTTGTTAAAAAGGTGTATAATAAATAATTCCGAAAATGGCGCAACAAAAAAATATAAGACAATATTGGGGCAAAGAGCTAGACATCCTTCCTGAGTTAGATCTTCTTAATATTCAAAAAAAGTCATATCAGTGGCTCATTGATGAGGGCATCCAGGCAATCATTGATGAAATTACTCCTATTGAAGATTTTACCGGTAAAAACTGGGAGCTATCGCTTGGAACTTACAAATTAGGTGAGCCAAAAATTACTGAAGAGATTGCGATGAAAAAAAATCTTACGTATTTTTCTCCGCTTACTGTAGAGGCAACTCTTCTCAATAAAAAGACTAATAAAACTGTAAAACAGGAAGTTTTCTTGGGTGAAGTGCCAAAGATGACTGAGCGTGGGACATTTATCATTAATGGAATTGAGCGTGTGATTGTGAGTCAAATTGTCCGAAGTCCTGGAGTATTTTTCACTGGATCAGAAGACCCTATTACGGGAAAAACTTTATATACAGCAGAACTTCGACCCGTTCACGGTTCGTGGCTTGAGATTTCCACCACGAGAACTGACATGATTGTAGTAAGAATTGATAGAAAAAAGAAATTTATGGCGTCTGTTTTTCTAAAGGCGCTCGGAATTGAATCAAACGAAGAAATATATGAGAAATTTAAAGGCGTAGAAGGAGCAGAAAATATTATTAAAAATACCCTAGAAAAGGATGACACGAAGGGAAGCAACGATGCATTAATTGAAATCTTTAAAAAATTGAATCCTGGAGAGCCTATCGTGATTGATACTATTAAACAAAATTTCCACGACACATTCTTTGATAAGAGACGGTATGATCTTAATCGTGTTGGCCGATATAAAATAAACAAGAAGCTCAGGAATCTTAAAAATATTAACTTCTCAGATACCACTACGCTCACGCTTGATGATATAGTCGGGATGATTACTTATTTAATTGGACTTACTCAAGGAAAAGGGCGCGTTGATGATATTGATCATCTTTCAAACCGCCGAATCCGAAGCATTGGAGAACTTGTTCAGTCAACTGCGTTTCGAGTTGGAGCTTTGAGGTTGGAGAGAATCGTTAAAGAAAAGATGAGCTTAACTTCAACAGAAGAATCGTATACACCATCTCACTTTATTAATGCACATCCAATTATCGCTGCAATTAATGAATTTTTTAGAACATCTCAGCTTTCTGCTATCTTAGATCAAACTAACCCGCTTGCTGAAATTGATAATCTGAGACGTTTGACTGTTATGGGAACAGGCGGAATTTCTCGAGATAGAGCTTCATTTTCTATCCGAGATATTAATTCATCTCAGTATAGTAAGATTTGTCCAGTTCGAAGTCCTGAGGGGCCAAATATTGGTTTAGTTACCTATCTTGCACTCTATGCACGGGTTAATGATTATGGATTTTTAGAAGCACCATACCGAAAAATTGAACAGAAAAAGAATGGTGATGGAACAATCCCGCATGTAACTGATGAGATCGTGTATTTTGATGCAGATGAGGAAAGCGATCATTACATAACACATGCAGATATCTCCATTAATGAAAAAGGGGAAATTACTGATGCAATTATTCCAGCTCGATATAATGGGAATTATCTTGAAGTTGAACCAGGGAGAATTGAATATATTGATGTTATCCCTCGTCAAGTAATCGGAACAAGCGCATCTCTTATTCCGTTTATTGACCATGATGAAGCGAACCGAGCACTTATGGGAACCCACATGCAATGTCAGGCTGTGCCATTGGTAAAAGCACAAAGTCCTGTGGTGGGGACTGGTATGGAGGCGTCAGTTGCAGAGGCACTTGGTCGTGTTATTAAAGCACCATTTGATGGAGTTATTGAATATGCAGATGCACAAAAAGTTATTATTAAAGGAAAAGGTGGAAGTGCGGCATATGATATCGATAAATTCAAAAGGACAGCACAGAATACATTTTTCTCACAAAATCCAGTTGTTAAAACTGGTGATATAGTGCGAAAAGGGGATGTCTTGATTGATGGACCGGCAACAGATAGTGGAGAATTGTCGCTTGGTAAGAATTTGTTGATTGCATATGCTTCATTTGACGGGCTTGGATACGAAGATGCTATTGTAATTTCAGACAGACTTATTAAAGAGGATGAGCTTACTTCTGTTCATATAGAAAAATATGAAGCGACGGTAGTTGATACGAAGCTTGGTCCTGAAGAGACAACTAGAGATATCCCGAATGTTGCAGAAGAGGACCTCTCAAACCTTGATGAGGATGGAATTGTAGTTATTGGATCTGAAGTAAATCCTGGGGATATTTTAGTTGGGAAGATTGCACCAAAAGGCGAAACTGAACTTACTGCAGAGGAAAGATTACTCCGTGCGATTTTTGGAGAGAAGGCACGAGAAGTTCGAGATACGTCTCTTCGAATGCCACACGGAGAGCATGGAATTGTAGTGAGTGTGCAGATGCTCGATCGCGAAAAAGGTGATGAGTTAGAGCCTGGAGCATTGAAGCGAATCATGGTTGAGGTTGCACAGCTTCGGCACGTTGTGGTGGGAGATAAGCTTGCCGGACGACACGGAAACAAGGGAGTTATCTCAAAGATCGTTCCATCGTCTGATATGCCGCATCTTGAAGACGGAACACCAGTTGATATTATGATTTCTCCAATTTCTGTACTTTCTCGTATGAATTTGGGACAGCTTCTTGAGGCACATGCTGGATGGGCAGCTGATAAAAAAGGTATAAAATTGGCACTTCCTGCTTTCGAAAAGCTTGAAGAGGAAAAGCTACTGAAGTTATTTGAAGAGGTAGGTATGCCTGCAAATGGAAAAGTGAAACTGTTTGATGCAAGAACTGGCGAGGCATATGAAAATGATGTGGTAGTCGGGATTGCATATATTATGAAGTTGATTCATATGGTAGAAGATAAAACTCACGCACGAAGCACCGGTCCATATTCTTTAGTTACGCAACAACCACTTGGAGGAAAAGCACAAATGGGAGGGCAGAGACTCGGAGAGATGGAGGTCTGGGCTTTGGAATCACACCGTGCAGCATATACGCTTCAAGAGATGTTGACCATCAAATCTGACGACGTTGCGGGACGTGCGAAAGCTTTTGAAGCTATTATTAAAGGAACTGATATTCCGACGCCAAAAGTTCCTGAATCATTTAAGGTTTTGATTCGAGAATTGCAGAGTCTTTCTATGAACATTCAACCAATTCATGGAACGGTTGCTGTGGAAGAAGATGAAGTTGATGAAGAAGTAAAACATGAAGCGGAAGAGTTGCAGGAAGCGGTAAATGAAGAAGTGGTTTCTGAAGAAAATGAGGCTGTGAAGGTGACAGATGCAGAAGGTGTAGTTGCAGAAGCTCAGGAAGACGTTATAATTGACGAATCCACGGTATCAAAAGATGCAGAGACCCTTTCTGAGGAGGAGAAATAATATGGACGAAAATATAGCATTAAAATCAAACGGACGACGAGATCATAAGTCAGATATCATTAATATTACTGATTTTGACAGTCTTAAGATCACTGTCGCTTCAGCAGATGATATTAAGAATTGGTCTTATGGTGAGGTTGTAAAACCAGAAACTATTAATTATCGAACATTTAAAGCTGAAAAAGACGGATTGTTCGATGAAAGAATTTTTGGTCCCACGAAAGATTTTGAATGTTACTGTGGGAAATATAAAAGGATTCGCTACAAAGGAATTGTTTGTGATAGATGTGGAGTAGAGGTTACTTACTCACGGGTTCGCCGAGAGCGAATGGGTCACATTACGCTTGCTGCACCGGTAATTCACGTTTGGTTTTCAAAAGGATCACCTTCAAAGCTTTCGATTTTTATGGGTAAGACTCAGAAAGAACTCGAGTCGATTGTGTATTACGCAAGTTATCTCGTGATGTCAGTTGACGAAGAAAAAAGGCGTGAAGCACAGAAGAAACTTGATGAGGTAAAAACTCAGAGACTTACAGATTTAAAAGATCAAATAGATCAAGAAAAGGAAGAGCTTGAGACTGAAGAAAAGAATAAGCTTGAAGAGATTGAAAATACCCTCAAGAAGGAACGACGAGAGCTTGCTCTTGAAGAGACAAAGGTTATGTATCGCCAGAAAAATGTAGCGCTTGAAAAAAGATTCCAGAGAGATACGCAGAGAATTGAGGAAATATTTAAAAGAATTTCGGATATTGTAAAGGGGCTTAAGCAATGGGATGTATTGTCTGAAGAAGAGTATGTACGACTTCTAGAGTATAATGTAATACTATTTTTTGAGGTAGAGACTGGGGCAAATGCAATTCTTACAGCAATTGAAGCGATGGACCTTCCAAAAATTATTGGGGAGCTTCGCGAAGAAGTTAATGAATCATCTGGGCAAAAGCAGTTGAAGCTCCTGAAAAGGCTTCATCTTATTGAAAGCATTGTTGAAGCTGGATTTGATGTGACTGCAATGATTCTGCGGGTTATTCCAGTCCTCCCGCCAGATCTTCGACCGATGGTTCAGCTGAATGGAGGACGATTTGCAACCTCAGATCTCAATGATTTATACCGCCGTGTAATTAATCGAAATAACCGATTAAATCATCTTATTTCGCTTGGTGCACCTGAGATTATTTTAAGGAACGAAAAAAGAATGCTTCAAGAATCAGTCGATTATCTTATTGATACGTCTATCAGAGCAAATCAGTCACAAAGGCAATTCAAGTCTCTTTCAGATGTTTTGCGAGGAAAGCAGGGACGATTCCGAAAGAATCTTCTTGGAAAAAGAGTTGACTATTCTGGACGGTCAGTAATTATCGTAGGTCCTGAGCTGAAATTGAATCAATGCGGACTTCCAAAAGAGATGGCATTAGAGTTATTTAAGCCGTTTGTAATCCGGGAGGTCATTGCACGAGGTCTTACGACTCCAAATGCAAAAGCTGCAAAGCGATTTATTGAAAAGCGTCCACCAGAGGTATTTGATATCCTTGAAGAGATTACAAAAAATCACCCAGTGCTTTTGAATCGTGCTCCTACGCTTCACAAACTAGGGTTTCAGGCGTTTTATCCAGTGCTTGTTGAAGGTTCTGCAATTAAAATTCATCCTTGTGTTTGTGCAGGATACAATGCTGACTTTGATGGAGATCAAATGGCGATTCACGTGCCGCTTTCATCTCGAGCACAAAAAGAAGCAGCAGAGCTTATGATGCCTGAGGCAAACCTCCTTAAACCTGCTGATGGAAATCCTATTACTCTCCCAAATAAAGAAATGGCTTTGGGATCATTCTATCTGACGAGTGTTGATGAAACAAAGAGACAGGAGACTCTTCCAGCATTTGCTTCAATAGATGAAGCATATCTGGCATACACCCTTAAAAAGGTTGATTTAAGAGAGCCTTTGAAGGTAAGAGTTGATGGTGAGGTTTTGGAAACAACGATAGGAAGAATTATGTTTAATGAAAGCCTAAAATCAGTTTCTCTTCCGTTTATGAATCAGGCAATTAAGGCTTCAACAATTCGAGAGATTATTACAAAAGCAATGACAGATCACAGTAAGTCTGAAATCGCAACACTTATTGATAAGATTAAAGAAGTCGGATTCTTCGCAGCAACACTTTCTGGGATTTCAGTTTCCACCTTTGATCTTAAAATGTTACCTCAGAAGTCGGAGCTTACTGGGAAAGCAGAGAAAAAAATTAAAGACATAGATAATGAATATCAACAAGGGCTTATTACTGAGGCTGAACAGAAAAGGCTGATGAATAATGTTTGGCTTGAGCTTACTGATAAGATGGCAGATCTTACTTGGGATCTGTTTAGTGATAATGATATGGTAAAAGTAATTGCAGAATCAGGAGGAGCTAGGGCCGGTAAAGATCAGATCAAGCAGATGGCTGCAATGAGAGGTCTTATTTATGATCCATTGGGGCGCATTGTGGAGCTCCCAATTAAGTCTAATTTCCGTGAAGGATTGTCAGTTTTTGAATATGTTAACTCCGCTCGTGGATCCAGAAAAGGTCTTACCGACTCTGCGCTCAAAACTGCTGATGCTGGATATCTAACTCGAAGGCTTGTGGATGTAGCGCACGATGTGATTGTCCGTGAAGATGACTGTGGAACGGATAAAGGATACGAAATAAACGTAGAGGAAAATCGAGAAAATGTATCATTTTTAACAAATATGCTCTTGGGTAGAGTTGCATTGAAAGATATCGTTTCTAAGAAAACAAAGAAAGTATATGTGAAAAAAGGTGAGGATATTGATCACGAGAAACTCCAGGCGATTCTCAAGGATGAAAATGTCACGATTGCAAATATTCGAACTCCGTTATATTGCAGCCTCAAGTATGGAGTATGCGCAGCTTGTTATGGATGGGACCTTTCGAGCTATCGACTTGCTGATATGGGAACACCAGTAGGAGTGATTGGTGCACAATCTATTGGAGAGCCAGGAACTCAGCTTACTATGCGTGTTAAGCATTTTGGAGGAGTTGTTATGTCTGATGTGACCCAAGGCCTTCCCCGTGTAGAAGAATTGTTTGAAGTAAGGAAACCGAAGAATATGGCACCTGTCGCAGAGATTAGTGGAAAAGTAGAAATTGAAAAAGTTGATGATGGATATCTTGTAAAAATCAAGAATTCTAAAGTAAAGCCTGTTGAAGAGCGTGAATATTTTGTGCCACTTGCAGCATCCCTTATGGTAGAGGATGGTGAATCAGTATCAGCTGGGACTCAGCTTTGTGAGGGGCACTTGGATCCGAAAGAGGTCCTTCGAGTTCGAGGACTTGAAGATGCGCAGCAGTATCTTATTAACCAAATTCAGCATGTGTACGAATCACAGGGGATTGCAATTCACTATAAGCATTTTGAGACGATCGTGCGGAGAATGTCTGACAAAGTTCTTATCGAGACCGCTGGAGACACTCCACTTCTCCCAGGAGACTTGGTAAGTAGTATCCGATTTGAAGAAGAAAATGCAGAATCAATGGCAAAAGGTGGAGAGCCAGCAACAGGACGTGAGACTCTCCTTGGAGTAACAAAAGCAGCTCTTGTAACTGACTCATGGCTCTCTGCTGCTTCATTCCAAGAGACAACACAGGTATTAACAGATGCAGCATTACAAGGAAAAGTAGACCATCTTATTGGGTTGAAAGAGAATGTTATTGTTGGAAGATTGATTCCAGTAAGAGAGCGTTTTATGGATGCTGAAGTAGCACAGCTTGATGGGAATAGTGAGGAAGAAGTTGAAGAAAATAATAAAGAAAAAACAGAAGAAATCTCTGAAGAGGCTGGACTTGAACCTAAACTTTCTGTATAATCACCTACACCTATGCCAACACTGAACCAATTAGTAAAAAAAGGACGCTCAAAGAAAACGAAGAAAGTAAAAGCAACAGGGTTAAGAACTACCTTTAATCCAAAAGATAGAACATATAGCCTGAATCCTTCACCGCAGAAACGTGGAGTAGTGACGTTGGTCAAGACTATGACACCGAAGAAGCCAAATTCAGCTCTTCGAAAAGTCGCTCGTGTGAAGCTCTCGAATAGAGAGGAAATCACTGGATATATTCAGGGAATTGGACACAACCTTGCTGAGCATGGAATTGTTTTAGTTCGTGGTGGAAGAGTAAAAGATTTACCAGGAGTAAAATACCATCTAGTTCGCGGAAAATTCGATTTAGCCGGAGTTGAAAAAAGGACTTCATCTCGAAGTAAGTATGGGGCAAAAAAAGGAGGCGCACAAGCGTAAGATACTATGTCACGAGGAAATAAAGTTATTAAAAAAAGAGAAATTGCACCAGATCCGATTTATGGGAATGTACTCATTGCACGATTTATAAACAGAGCAATGAAAGACGGAAAGAAAACCACAGCACAGCGTATGATATATGGTGCATTTGACATTATAAAAGAGCAGGGGAAAGATCCGGTTCAGGTTTTTCAGCAGGCAATTGATACGGTTTCCCCAAAGCAGGAAGTTCGTTCGAAGAGAGTTGGAGGAGCTGCATATCAGGTGCCGATGGAAGTGCGAGGGCCTCGAAAAATTTCGCTTGCAATTCGATGGATTCTAGAAGCAGCAACGAAGCGTTCAAATTCAGAATTTAAAACGTTTGAACAGAAGCTTGCAGCAGAGCTGATGGCG
>Ga0265293_10000417_pt1 | contig 102242 bp, 106 predicted proteins | sample Munlanlewell138R_FD_192505 | JGI IMG/M metagenome (GOLD analysis project Ga0265293, IMG submission 192505) | Leachate microbial communities from a municipal landfill in Southern Ontario, Canada - Leachate well 138R | ecosystem: Engineered > Solid waste > Landfill > Unclassified | place... | reverse complement strand
TTTCTAGAAGGATTTCTGCCCCTTCCTTTCCCGTTTTCTTTATGAAAGTTAACCAAAGCTCTACTTCTTCTAATTCCCCACCATTTAATTCCCATTCTATCAGCTTCTCAAATTTCTTTAACTCTATTGGGTTCGACCTATTGCTGTTATTGTAGATTAGTTCAAACAAACAATTATTTGTTCATCATTACCTTCTCAATAACTTCTCCAATATTTGAACCTACTGTATCTTCTAATTTGTACAAATCTTGCTCTAAATTCTTTTCTTGTTCAATTGCATATAAAACGTGGCTAGCAAATTTGGAAAATTTAATCCCCCTTTTAGGGTTCATATGATATAAATTTGAGACAATACTACTAATAAATGTATGATTATTGGAAACCTTCCCATTATCTAAGATATCATTGTAATTGGGTTTTATGATTTTTTCCACAGAATTTTCGCTATGCAGCAGTAGCCATAACTCAAAACATGGATTTGTTACCCCCAGGAGAAAATTATCCTTATGCTTATCTATAAAATCTACATAATCTTTAAAATCCCTTTTATCCCTATCAAAAACAATTAAAAACTTATCTCTTTCCGTATCATAAATTTTATCATTATCCCGTTTAAATTCGTTTATCTTATCATTTGCTAGGCATATTAGTCCATTCGGATTACTGAAGCCTTTAGACTTAGAATCTTTTTTCATAATTATTAACTCTATCAGATTACTTATACCAAGTTCTTTTGAATAATCCCTAATCCCCTCAAAATATTTTATTTCGGTACTTTCCCCTTCACATACTACAAATATCTTTTTATTAGGTTCCCGTGAAATGTCATCAGGGTGCCGTTTGTATAGGGACTTTTTTATCCTTAGACCCATTTTTCAATCCTCACTTTCCCTATTAATAAAAGACTCGAAACTATTAAATAAGGGAATAGCACCATATCTTCCTTCTAAATATGCCTTTTCTATCCTTTTGTCATATCTTTCTTTAAAACTGTCTAAGGAATATAACTCGCTTTCATTCATTCTATTTTTTTCAACAAACCATATTTCATCCTGCCTAACCAAATTCAAATCCATTATTTTAGATTCATGGGTTGTAAATATTAGTTGAATGTTTTTTTCTAACGCTACTTCATAAAATAGTTCAACGAATTTGTATGTCAAATTTGGATGCAAACTTCTATCCAATTCATCTACTATAAATATCTTATTGGTATCCGAATTTAATAGTATATCTAATAAATCAAACAGCCTTCTAGTGCCATCAGACTCCTCACGGAAATCATAGGTAGTTTTATTAAATCCATGTCTTAATTTAATAGTTTCAACATCATAATTATCGTTGGTAATATTAGATATCTGAAAGAAATCATTTTGGCTTCTTAAGACCGAATTACTCCTAGGTTTTTTCTTTGATTTTATCTCTATTTGTCTCATATCGTTTATGATGTCTTCTAAAATATGTTTGGGAAATACTTCGCCAAGTTCGTCTTTGCTAATTCTTTCAAGAGAAACACTACTAATCCCAGTATCAAATAAAGATATTATATGATTCAATTCCTTGTTTCCTGATTTATTTTTGCCAATAATATAGTCGAATTTAGTAATATGGTCATTTGGGAAATAGATTTTTAGATCATTTTGAAACCAATCATATATCTCTTCAAAAAAATATAACGAAGAGTCTATATCGATATTTTTGTTTCTGTTCATTTCACTTAACAACAAAGTCGTTGTATTAGTTTTCATGTCTGCTATAACAAATCTTAGACGACTTTCATCTTCACCAATAATGGTATGCTCATTGTATTTAACAGTATATTCCTCATCTACTAGTTCTCTTTCATATATCATCTCTTCATCATCATTATTAGGGAATAGTTTATACAGCCATTCTGATAAAATTTTTTGATTATTCAATGATAGTTGTATTCCGAAAGCATATATTGAACCATTTTTAATAAATTCTACCTCGAAAATTGTTGGTTTCTGCTCATTTTCGCTGTTCTCTCTAAAATACATTTTACTTATATCTGTTGGAACTTTTTTTGTTGTAATAAAACGAAACAAATCTATCGCTTTTACTATATTTGTTTTACCGGAAGCATTTGCACCATAAATCGCAGACATGTTTAATAGCCGCACCTTGTTTTTTTCAAAAACATGCTTATTTTTATTTTTCAAATTACTCGCAATCATAGAAAAGTTTTGTTTTTGGTTGAATGATAGAAAGTTTTCCAGCTGGAATCTAATTAACATATTTATCCTCCTTAAGTGAAAAAGTCTCTTACTATAGTATATATAATATATTATTACCATAAATATTACAAGTTAAACCTATCTTAAGAGTTTATTTCTCTTTTCTATATCCGCGACATTAATCGTGATGACATGCTTCTACTCCTTTGATTTAGAATGTTTTACCTTTAAATAATTTATAAATGCAGAAGCTGACACCAACATATATTTTGCATCTTCAAATTGGCTATTATTTTCATCAATCATTGCATGCCTTATACCTCCTTCATCACTTGTATATCCATACAATGCAGAAAAACCCCTCTTTAGGGCTGGATGAATATCTATGGATCTCTCAAGTACTTTTAAGGCCTTTCCCAATTCGGCTTTATAGTCACCTGTTATTATCTGACACATGGCTTCTACTGCTGAAATTGACTCTTTTATGGAGTTTCGGTAGTCTGGGTTTTTTCTATCAGATAACATGGCTAGTGCAGTCTTTAGATGCTTATTCACACCTACAAATTTAGATCTATCAGATTCTTCAATAGCCTCTTCTATTTCTTTTAGTTCAGTCCCATCGATAATTTCGGTAATGTAATCATCAATAAATCTATAGGCTGATAATTCTTTCTCAAGCATATCATTGCAGAATGTTCTAAAGCCTTTTTTATTAGCAGGTGATTCAACTGTCGGTACAAACTCTATAAAGTCATATATTTCATACCATTCAGCCTTAAAAAACCATTTTCTAATCCTACTATATGTAGATTCAAAGCTATCGTCCATATTATCCAATGGAAGTTTAAAAAAATTAAGCCATATAACCTTAAAGAAATAATTAAAATTAGAATTTTGAATCCATCGTGTTCCGACCTCATCTAAATAAAATATTTGAAAAGCATTCCACAGCCCTATTCTCAGGTCTTCATCCATAGACTCCTTTTGCACATCAACTTTCAAGGGCATTTTCCCTATTCTTTGAGAGAACCTCATATGCCTTCCTCCTTAATCATATGTAGTAAGTAATATTATATAATTCCTACATGTTGTGTTTCTTGAACCTTCTTCTTTGTGTCTATAATAACAATGTTATACCATTTAATAAAATGTACATTTAAAGGTAAAGGGAACATTCCTTTAATTCAGTGTCCATAAGGAGGGATTTTTAATGATAATTTCAGTCCTGGCATTTTTATATTATTTTACCTAGTGATATTAATAATCAAGAAATCTCTTTCCTGAATTGTCTACCTTATAGGGTACATTATAAGTTTTCTATTTACTAGTAAATCCTATAGCTATACACTATAGGATTTATTAGTTATATTTCTCTTTGTATGTTTTCAATTTCTTCTACAGGTAACTTTGTGTATTTGGCCACTAAAGCTACTTCCATACCATCCTTTAATAGCTCTTTAGCCGTTTCTTTAGCCTTCTTTAATTCTCCCTCTGCTCTTCCTTCTGCTTTACCTTCTGCTTTGCCTTCTGCTAATCCCTTTTCCAATCCAGTTTCATATCCCCTTGACTCTGCATATTTTATCCTTGAGATTTCATCTAACCTTGCCTTTTCCCTTGCATAGTATTTCTGCCTTAATAATTCGTCTCCACTTATCTTTTCTAACATTTCTTTGGCCATTTTTATTGTTTCACTCCTTTCAACAAGTTTTTCTAGAAGGATTTCTGCCCCTTCCTTTCCCGTTTTCTTTATGAAAGTTAACCAAAGCTCTACTTCTTCTAATTCCCCACCATTTAATTCCCATTCTATCAGCTTCTCAAATTTCTTTAACTCTATATAGTGTATTTCTAAATCTTCTGTTAGATTAAATCCTTCTTCTATTTCTCTTATTTTATATATGGTATGATACTTTTCTGTTTCATGGATTAGATTAAAGTCTAATAAGTTTATTACTATGCTCTTTTTTAATCTTTCATAGCTTTCTCCTTCATTTATTGTTTCGGCATACATCTTAGACCAGTAGTAAAGGCTCCTTTTTCTGAAATCATCTGCGTTATTTAGCTGCACTTCTATATTTATTCTTTCTTCTCTTTCTGTCTTTATTTTTATGTCTAGGATAGATCCTTTGTCTCCGTCAAATTCCTGGATGTTAAAGGGGCTTAGATGTATTATTTCTTTAATCTTCATTTCTCCATCTAATTCCAATATCTTGTTTAAAAAATCCATTAGTATTATTTTGCTGTTTTCCTCTTCTCTCCCGAATAATGCCTTAAATATTATATCGCTTAATGGACTTAACAGTTTGTTTCCCATCGATATCACATCCTTATCCCTTGTTCTCTTATCTATATTATACCCCATTTTAGTAACTATTTTAATAGGAAATTATAATTTAAGGTATAATATATGTACAGAAAATATCTTTTAGTTTCATTATTAGTTTGCTTATTCCCTCTCCTCGTTTATCTCTGTAGCAGCTTTCATACCAAAGAAAGCCAATGTAATCCCAATAACTGATCCAGTACCATCGATAAATACATCTCCCACCTGTCCACCTCTCCCTGGGACAAATAATTGGTGGATTTCATCCGATATGGCATAGAGAATACAAATAAGTAATGCTAAACATATGAGTTTATATCCCCTTAACTGGCTATTTCTCAAAGCATTAGTCACAAGGATTCCTAGAACTAAATATAGGAAAAAGTGAGCATTCTTTCTCAGCATATGATTAAAACTCCTAATATTTATATCCCTATTAGAAGTTTTATTTTCTATTATCTCTACTATTACTTCTGTGATGTTTGTACTTAATTTATTGGAATCTTCTCTAGGTTGGTGAGAAAATCCAAATATTAAAATCATCCACAGGATAACTATTGCCCATGAAACTATTTTTTTATTGTATTTATTTATCATTCTCTAATCTTATCCTTAATTTATTTATATATTAGAAGGGTTCAAAAATATATTATCCACTATATTATATCCTATTTTAGCAGTTATTTTAATAGAAAGTTTTCTTTTTATCCTTGAGATTTCATCTAACCTTGCCTTTTCCCTTGCATAGTATTTCTGCCTTAATAATTCGTCTCCACTTATCTTTTCTAACATTTCTTTGGCCATTTTTATTGTTTCACTCCTTTCAACAAGTTTTTCTAAAAGGGTTCTAGCCTTTTCTTTTTTTCGTTTTTATTTATTACAATATGAGTAACTATGGTATCATACAATCTATCTAACAATTTAGAATTTATCTCAAATTTACTCCTGAATTTTTCTCTATTTATTTTAGCTACTTTCGTTTCTCCACAGTTAAAACCTTTGCTCTTCATTTTTTCATTGACTGTTCCCATATCCCCATAAAATCCTGGACCTGCTCCCTTTATAATTATAATCTTAGGCAAATCCTCATCAATGTATCGTGATAAATACCCATATAGTCCATCAATATCAAACATATCATCAAATTGAAGCCACACATGAAATTCTTCATATTCCCCATGAATTTTTCTCCCATATAGATAACAACTATCTAAACCTAAATATTTTGCAAGCATCAAGTGTATATCTTCTGAATGTGTATATAGCTCTGTTTGGAACCACAACTCCATATCATTCAAACAAACTATTTCTTTATTATCTTTAAATTGATATTTTTTAGTAATAGATTCATGAATTTCTTCAATAGCCTCAATAAAACTTAAGCATTTTTTCTCCAAATTAAATTTTGAAAGATTAAATTCTACCTCATACTCCTTCAGTGCATCCCGCAAGTTTATCCTTGCTAACAGTGCCCTTTTATAAAATCGTTCTTTTTCAATATCCATTAACATTCCCCTTTCAAGCACAAAAGAGGCTATATTGTGTTTGCCTATTGACGGTCTCATAAGAGGTGCTACTGGCAAATCGAGATCCTTCAATCTTGATCCCCCAAGAAATATACTGGTGTTTTCAGGCTTGAGCATCCCCTCTTTTGTTTTATTTGAGTAAGCTATATTTAGCATAAGCAATATATCCTCAGATAATTCATTTTCAATAAATGTAACATTAATTTTATCAAGACGATTATCTAGATTTTGATCAGGGTAATAGATTGCATAAATTTTAATATTATCAAGGAAGGGTAATACCATAGCTCTTTCCTCTGGCTCCCCTTTGGGGATTAAATTGCCTCCTTTTTGATAATCAGAAATCACACTATTAGTAGCAAATATCTCCATTGACAAAGTGAATTGGGCAAAATGTATTTCAGAATATTTGTTAGTATATTCGCTAAAATCAAATGACGAATTTACCATAAAAATCTCTACCACATTAGAGCCATTTAATTCAATCAATTTATGATATTTCTTTGATTTATATTTAATGGGATTTATTAATTTAGGTATTTCTATTTTCATTAAGGGTATTGGAAAGAGTTGATTAATGTTAGGAGCCTGGATTCTTCTAAGAGGAAGATTCTGATACTGCTGTTCTCCTTTTCGGGGATTTGTTTTCTTTAAATGTATTGTTATCGGTTTATTATCCTTACCCTTATGATAACTAAGCTCATGATTTCTAGATGCATCAACATTCCAATGAATAGGACGATTTGCAAATAAACGATATGCATTAACATCAAATTCATTCTTTAAAAAACTAATCTTTAACTCATATCTTCCATCTTCAGGCTTACTAAATATGAGCCTGCAAATATCTTGATCATCAGCAACTATGGCAATTGAAGATTCCCTAACTTCCTTTTTAACCATTTATATACCCCTTCCTCCTTCAATAAGAAAAGTGGTAGCGTCTCTAATACTATTCCTTCTGTAAGCAGAATTAGTAAATTATATTATCTTATGCTGTTTATTGATTATGCACTCTTAATCAACCACCTTTATGCCTGATTGAACTATATTGAATTTTTTATCATAATTATTAATATAATAAGCTAAAATTTCCATGCGACTTCTTACCCTATTAAAAGTATGAGACCCTTTCGATAACAATGTTATTAATCTAAATTCATCGATTACTTCAGATTTATATCCTTCGAAAGTATTTTTAACTTCATCAGATTTAGCCGAATTAAATGCAGAAAATTGGCCATTTAGTTCATCTTATTAACCCTATAATACTAAAAAAGTGTTTATCAAAATCTGTGTTTGGCAATAATAAAATACAACTTTTGGCAACCAAAAATACAATCCGTATAAAGATAAATAAAAAAAGTAATTGCTAGCGCCAATTCAATAATATACCCTATTAGTGACAAAACTTTTCGGGGTAGAAAAGGACATGTTGACAATTACTCGTATAAATTATATAAGAGATTTATACTTTTCACAAGGGAAAAAATTATAATGAAATATGCAAAATTACTGGTAGGAATTTTAGGACAGTTAAAAAATATGTAATGAAGGGGGATTTCAATGGAAAGAAACATAAGGCTTCAAGACCTAATAAAATTGATGCCTTAAGGCCTGTGATTAAGAAATGGATAAATAGTACAGGTATCATACTTTCTAACAAAACTATTTTTAAATATTCAGTTATTTATTTCTACTATTTGATCCTTAAATATCTTCCTTATTCTTTCCAAATCAGGACATAAATCCGAAATAGTTTCCAAACTTAATAAATTTTCATCATATAAATCAATGGTGTTTTCCAGATACATTAAAACTGTCCCTACTTTGTAGTCCTCCACATTCCTATGTAAGTCAGCAAGTTCTATATAGGAGAAGGCCCTTTCCAAAACAGCCTCCTTAGGTAAGGAAATTAAGTAGTTTTCTAAATCCTTACTAGCCTGTTTATCCATATAATCGTAAATCCTTTTTTTAAATTTATAATATCTATCCATTTTTGCACCCTGTAAATCTAAAAAAAGTATCTTAAGATCTTTGTATAAATTATATTTGCCAGGCATTTCTAGCTTATCAATTCCATCTAGATCTGCTTCTAATTCATCAATGAATTTAAAAGGATTTGTTCTAGCTAACCATGTTACTCTAGCCATACTTGATATAAAATGTATCTTGTTATTGTCTGGAAACTTTAAATTCTTTATATTGCAAAAAACTCCATCAATAAACCTTTCCATCTCTTCCCTGCTAACATTTAACTGTCTTAATATTTCCAACCTTATATTTATAAAAGATGCTATCTCCAATTGACCGCTTACATCTTAACTTCTATTCTACTGTTTATTTCTACTTTTAATTTTGCTGTATAATCAATATAAAATTAACCCCATTGTTGAGCCTGCACTGTCTATAATAACATCTTTAACTTGTCCACCACTACCTGGAACAAATAATTGATGGACTTCATCTGATATGGCATATAAGATACAAATTTTTAAGGTATAAATAACTATTCTTGAATTAGTAAATTAATTCAAAAGCTTTATTTTTTTAATTCATATAAATTATTACTTATATTTCTACTCTTTACATGGGATAGATGTTTTTTTGTATTAGTTATCTGCTATCCCAATGTTTCTTTGCATTATCAAATATTTCATCTAAGGACATTTCATCGAATATTTCATCCTCTAGTTTTAAATAATCTTCTTTACTTATTCCCTCGGAGTGGCGTATAAATCTTAAAAATCCTGAATAACCTAGTTCCTTTATCAAGGCCCTAGATCCTTTCTCTATAATTTCTCTATCTGTAAATTTACTTTTTTCATTCAATAACATCAATATCCATCTCCTTTCTCAGAAAATCTATGGGATTATATAGTTGAATATTCTTAATTATATCAGTCAAATTATCTTTATTTCTTTCTACTGTCTTTATAAGTTTATCATCACAAGTTATAAAGTATTTACAACCTCCATATGCAGCTGAGGCTAGATGCAAGGCATCCTTATTTTTAGTATTTGATTTCTTAACTATATCTTTAGCTATTTCTTTGATTCTATCATTAGGCTCTATTACCTTATTACATAAGCTAGAAATAGATTTAATATTAAGTTTTCTTTCAATAAATGGATTCCTGCTATTTTCATATTCTAAAATAAAGGACCAAACTAATTCATATTTTTTCTTTTCAACTAGTTCAAACAAGATATCTATTGCCATTGATTCAAATCTTATTCTCATCTGTGTTTGATCATCGAATACCCTATTATATATATTCATATCAAAATATAGCTTCATCTAATACCCCCCTACCTATATATACTCTATGTTTATTATATCAAAATTACTAACTTTTAAGGCAGAGATTATTCCAAAGAATAAAAGGTTGTTTATGCTAAGCTAAAAGTGTGCACAGGCGGTCTGTTTAGAAGGCAATATTCACCAAATAATCAAGATAATTTAGGGTAGCCAAAAAAAATAGCTGCTCTTATTGTATGCACGTGTGATTATTGATCGCTTACAGTAAATCCTATAGCTTTCACTATAGGATTTACTGGTTATATTTCCCTTTGTATATTTTCAATTTCTTCTACAGCTAATTTTGTGTATTTGGCCACTAATGCCACTTCCATACCGTCTTTTAATAGCTCTCTAGCCATTTCTCTTTTTTCTTTTTCTATACCCTTTTCCATACCCTTTTCCATACCCTTTTCTATACCCTTTTCTATACCTTCTGCCAATCCCTTTTCCAATCCAGTTTCATATCCCTTTGACTCTGCATACTTTATCCTTGAGATTTCATCTAGCCTTGCCTTTTCCCTTGCATAGTATTTCTGCCTTAATAATTCGTCTCCACTTATCTTTTCTAACATTTCTTTGGCCATTTTTATTGTTTCACTCCTTTCAACAAGCTTTTCTAGAAGGGTTTCTGCCCCTTCCTTTCCCGTTTTCTTTATGAAAGTTAACCAAAGCTCTACTTCTTCTAATTCCTTTCCATTTGATTCCCATTCTATAAGCTTCTCAAATTTCTTTAACTCTATATAGTGTATTTCTAAATCTTCTGTTAGATTAAATCCTTCTTCTATTTCTCTTATTTTATATATGGTATGGTACTTTTCTGTTTCATGGATTAGATTAAAGTCTAATAAGTTTATTACTATGCTCTTTTTTAATCTTTCATAGCTTTCTCCTTCATTTATTGTTTCGGCATACATCTTAGACCAGTAGTAAAGGCTCCTTTTTCTGAAATCATCTGCGTTATTTAGCTGCACTTCTATATTTATTCTTTCTTCTCTTTCTGTCTTTATTTTTATGTCTAGGATAGATCCTTTGTCTCCATCAAATTCCTGGATGTTAAAGGGGCTTAGATGTATTATTTCTTTAATCTTCATTTCTCCATCTAATTCCAATATCTTGTTTAAAAAATCCATTAGTATTATTTTACTGTTTTCCTCTTCTCTCCCGAATAATGCCTTAAATATTATATCGCTTAATGGACTTAACAGTTTGTTTCCCATCGATACCACATCCTTATCAGTTGTTCTCTTATCTATATTATACCCTATTTTAGTAACTATTTTAATAGGAAATTATAATTTAAGGTTTTGTCTTACAATTACAAGTCCCCATAGTCGCAAAATTGTCTTTTGTGTCTATGGGGATAGGTTGTGATAAATCATCAATATATTAGTGTAACTTATTTTTTATTGTCTCCTAATCTTGTCCTTAATTAATTTAATAGCCCAAGGAGGTTTGTTTTGTATTTAATGATATCTTCTTTTCTATTCTTTTATGGAAATAGGATATTTCTTTGAATCCAACTGATTTTAGTAGGGCTATTCCCTCCTTTATACCTGCGTGGTAGTCGATATTTCTATGGGAATCGGAACCGATGGTGATAGTTTTTCCTCCTAGTTCTCTATATCTTTCCAGTACTTGTTTTTTTGGGTAAAAATCATTTATTTCTTCCCTTATCCCTGATGTGTTTAATTCTATGCCCTTCCCCTTCTCAATTATTTTCTTTAATATCTTATCTATTATTTCTTTATATTTCTCGTATTCATAGTATTTATTTTCAAAGGGTCCATATCTAGTGATGTAATCTAGATGCCCTACGACATCGTATTCATGGAAATTCTCTACCATTTCCAGTAAAATTTCAAAATACCTCATGTAAGATTGGTTTTGATTTTTCCCGTGAAAGAAATCTCCTAGATAAAAATCCCTACCATCCCCATAGTGAATGGACGATATGACAAAATCAAAGGGATATTTACCCAAGAAGTCCCTTATTTCTTCCTTTTGATTTTTTTCGTATCCTATCTCCACTCCTATTTTTATGGGAATATTGTGCTTTTCCTCTAGTTCTTTCATCATGTGAAAATATTTATCGTAATCGATATGGACCATAAAGTCCTTGTCCTTAGTCCCAAAATCCGCATGATCTGTAAATGTGACAAATTCTAGTCCCATCTCCTTTGCCTTCAATACATAGCCTTCTACCTTTCCTTCTCCATCAGGGGAATAATTTGTGTGTACGTGATGATCAGTATATTTCAAATCTTTACCTCCTATTTCATTCGCGAATTTAATTCCCTATATATATCTCCCAAGGTAATATTCTCGTTGACTAGTAATACCAATAGATGATAAACCAAATCACTTGCTTCATATATTAGCTCTTCCTTAGTATTTTTTGCCCCTATGATTACTTCTGCAGATTCTTCTCCTATCTTTTTCAGTATCTTATCTATTCCTTCCCTAAACAAATAATTGGTATAAGACCCTTCTACGGGGTTCTCTTTCCTATTGATTATGGTCTTGTATAGGGTTTCCAATACGCCATTTATATTATCTTCTTTCATGACTTCATTGTGAAAACAGGTGTAATTACCTGTATGACAGGCTACCCCTATTTGCTCTACTTTTAACAATATGGTGTCTCCGTCGCAATCGTAGTAAAATCCCTTTACCTTTTGTAAATTCCCCGAAGTCTCCCCCTTTTTCCAAATGCTTTGTCTTGACCTGGAATAATAATGGGCTAGTTTTGTTTCAATTGTAAGTTTTATGGATTCTTCGTTCATATATGCAAGCATCAGGACTTCCTTTGTATTGATATCCTGTGCAATGGCTGGTATTAGTCCTCTTTCATCGTACTTTATATCCATTATAGTTGCACCTCTATTCCTTTAGATTTCATATACTCTTTGACTTCTTTTACTGTAAGTTCACCATAGTGAAATACGCTGGCTGCCAAGACTCCATCTGCCCCTCCAATTTGTATCCCTTCTGCAAAGTGGTCTAGTTTCCCCGCACCGCCAGATGCTATGACTGGTACATTTACTTTAGATGTGATCAGCTTTAATAGCTCTAAGTCGTAGCCTTTCTTCATTCCATCTTCATCTATACTGTTGATGACTAGCTCTCCTGCCCCCATCTTTTCTCCCTCTACTGCCCATTGAATTGCATCTTTTCCTGTATCTACTTTACCCCCAGAGGTGAATACATTCCACTTATTTGGCCCTATCTTTTTCACATCTAAGGCCAGGACAACTTTTTCGGAGCCAAAGGCTACTGCACTTTCTTTTATAAGCTTGGGGTTTTTTAGTGCCCCTGTATTTATGGATACCTTAGCTGCCCCTTTGGATAGTATGTCTTCCACGTCTTCTATGGTATTTATACCTCCCCCTACGGTAATGGGTATATCAATTTTATTTGCTACTTTATTTATGAATTCTAATGATATATTTCTATCCTCCAATGAGGCGGTGATATCGTAAAATACCAATTCATCTGCCCCATCTTTCCAATATTTATATGCCAATGTCTCAGGGTCATCTACCTCGTTAATGTCCTTAAACTTTTTTCCCTTAACTACTTTTCCATTTCGTATATCCAAACATGGTATTATCCGTTTTATTGCCATTTTAACGCCTCCTGTAGACTTAGTTCCCCTCCATATAGGGCTTTTCCTATGATTGCACCGTATACCTTTATTTCCTTTAATCTCTTTAAATCTTCCACAGTGGTAATGCCCCCCGAGGCGATTATTTCGATATTGGATTTTTCCTTTAATTCTTGGTATATTTTAAAGTTTGGTCCTGCCAACATCCCATCCTTTTCTATATCCGTATATACTATCCTCCTTAATCCATAGGATTCCAGTTCCCTTATATAGTCAATGGCTCTTGTATTTGATATGCTCTCCCACCCATCTGTGGCTATAAAGCCTTTCTTTGCATCTATGGAGACCATGATTTTATCTTCATATTCCTTTATCATATCTCTTATCCAAGGCTTGTTTTTTATGGCAGCGGTGCCCACTATTACCTGACTGACCCCATAGCTAAGGAAGTCCATTATGGTATCTGTATCCCTTATACCTCCCCCCAATTGGACTGGGATATGGATATTTGCCAATATGTCTTTAACTATGGATTCATTTACCCTGATACCGTCTCTAGCACCATCTAGGTCTACTAGGTGGATATGACTTGCCCCTTCCTTTTCCCATCTCTTTGCCACTTTTACTGGATCCGATTCATATACTGTTACCTTATCGTAAAACCCCTGTGTCAGCCTGACACATGCCCTATCTTTCATGTCTATTGCAGGATATATTACCATTATAGTACCCCCTTGGTGCTGACTACTCGATTATCTACTATTTCAACTGCCTCTTTCAGTGCTCTGCCAAGCCCTTTAAATACTGCCTCTACTTTATGGTGGTCATTTTCTCCCCTCATAAGGTCTATGTGCAAGGTGATGGAACTGCTAAAGGCAAATGCCCTTAAAAATTCTTTAAAATCTTCACTGTCCATGGTTCCTATCTTTTCTTTTTTGAATTCCATATTTTCCACTAGAAATGGCCTATTGGAAATATCTATGGCTACTAGGGCCAAGCTTTCATCCATAGGCGTAATGGTAGATGAAAACCTCTTTATGCCTTTTTTATCCCCTAGACATTCTTTCAGTGCCTTACCTAAGGATAGTCCTATGTCCTCTACTGTATGATGGGTATCTACATGCAAGTCGCCGTCGCATCTTAGCTCTAAATCAAATCCTGCATAGAAGCACATTGCAGTCAGCATATGATCGAAAAAACCTATTCCTGTATCTATATTTGTACTGCCTGTACCGTCTATATTGAGTTTTAATTCTATTTTTGTTTCCTTAGTATTTCTAATAACTTTGCTCTGTCTCATTTAATACCTCCTCAAAACCTTTTATAAATCCATTGTTTTCCTCTACTGTACCTATGGTCAGCCTATAATACCCCTCTAACTCTCCGCCAAATCCCCTGATAAGCACTCCTTTGTTTGCCAATTTGCTTCCAAGGTCTTTGGTTCCCTTAAAGAAAAGGAAATTTCCCTGTGAAGGAAGTGGCCTGTAGCCTTTGCTCTCCATATAGCTTCTGATTCTTTCCCTTTCCGATTTGACCATTTCGATATTCTTGTCGATTTCTTCATGTTTGTCTAGTGCTTTTATTCCCACATCTTGGGTTAGGGTGTTTACGTTGTATGGGCTCCTTATCCTATTCACACAGTCTATGGTATTTTCGTGGGCAATCATATAGCCCAGCCTAATGCCTGCCAAAGCCATTGCCTTGGAAAAGGTCCTAAGTACAATTAAGTTTTCAAATTCTCTGGTATAGTCCTCTATTGGAAGGTCTGAAAACTCTATATAGGCTTCGTCCAATATCACCATGGCGTCAAGAGAGCTAATTATTCTTCTGATATCCTCCATAGATATTACTGTTCCAGTTGGATTATTTGGATTGCTAATGATTACTAGCTTTGCCTTACTTTCCTTTGCCAAGTCTATAAAAGCTGTCACATCTAAATCTACCATATCTTTTAAAGGAAACTTCCTGTATTTTCCCTTGTTTATTATGGTGTATATTTCATACATACTAAAGGTCGGCCATATGCTAAGGACTGTTTCTCCTATTTCCAAATATGCGTTCATTATATACCCAATTAATTCGCTGGACCCATTGCCTATGAGAATCTCACTTGGCTTTCTATTTAACCTTTCTCCAAGTTTTTCTCTTAAGGATTTACATGTATCGTCAGGATATTTGTTTAATCCGTCCATCCAATCTATGCCCTCATTGGCATCCAGCTTTATTTTGTATTTTATCTCATTTACTTGGTAAGGTTTTAGTTTCTTTACATCTTCTCTCAAATACTTATACATTTTTTTCCTCCATTCTCACCTTTATGGAATTGGCATGTCCTGTTAGGGCTTCATCTGTGGCTATGAGTACAATATCGTCCCCTGCCTTCATTAGGGCTTCCCTGGAATAATATATTAGGGAAGTTTTCTTTACAAAGTCGTATACCCCTAGTGCCGATGAAAACTTGGAAGTTCTCAAAGTGGGCAATGTGTGATTTGGCCCTGCATAGTAATCCCCTAGTGCCTCTGGGCTATATTCTCCTAAAAATATGGCACCTGCATTCTTTACTTCCTTATAGTCTTCTAGAGGTGATTTTGTCATGATTTCCAAATGTTCTGGGGCTAGTTTGTTTACTATCTCAAATGTTTCCTCCCTATTGTCCATTACTATTATTGCACCGTAATTATTTAAGGATTTTTCAATTATTTCACTTCTTTTTAGGCTCTTCACTTGCAGTTCTATTTCCTTCCATACTTCATTTGCCAAATCTTCGCAGTCTGTGACTACTATGCTGGCAGCCCTTTCATCGTGCTCTGCCTGAGCTATTAGGTCTGCTGCGATGAATTTGGGATTTGCATGAGCATCTGCTATGATTACGACTTCGCTTGGTCCAGCTATCATATCTATACCCACTAGCCCCGATACATGACGCTTTGCCATGGCTACATAAATGTTTCCTGGCCCGACTATTTTATCTACCCTGGATATGGTTTCTGTACCATAGGCCAAGGCACCTATGGCCTGTGCTCCCCCTGTTTTATATATCTCTTTGACTCCTAGCAAGTCTGCTGTCACCAGTACGGAGTCTTTTATGTTCCCTTGGCTGTCGGCGGGGGTTACCATGGCTATTTCCTTCACCCCTGCAATATTGGCAGGGATTACATTCATCATTACTGTAGATGGATAGGAGGCTGTTCCTCCAGGTATATAGACGCCTACCCTCTCTATGGGATTTACTATTTGCCCAATTATCTTGTCATCTTCCTCCATCATAAATCCAGTATCTTTTTGTCTTTCATGGTATTTTCTTATATTTTCTATGGCATTCTCTATGGCTTTTTTTAATTCCTTGTCTATATTTATCTTTGCCTTTTCTATTTCTTCTTCTCTAACTCTTAAATCCTGTAAATTGTGTTTATCGAATTTGTGGGTAAATTCCAGCAGTGCCTTGTCCCCATCGGACTGGATAAAACCCAAAATATTTTTCACTTGAAGGGATATTTTCTCGGAGTCCATTATACTTCGGTTTAGTATTTTGTTTAATTTATCCATTTCTTTGTAGCCGTATATTTTCTGTATCATCTTTTCACATCCAATATCTTCTCTATTTTCTTTATGGTATTGTATTTAAACCTATAGCTAGCCTTGTTGGCTATTAATCTCGCACTGATGTAGTCCAATTCCTCTAATATTTCGAGACCGTTATCCCTAAGTGTATTGCCAGTTTCCACGATGTCAACTATGACATCACTCAAATCTATTAGGGGTGCTAGTTCTACAGAGCCATTTAGTTTTATTATTTCTATTCTTTGATTTCTATTTTCAAATATGGATTGCACGTAATTAGGGTATTTTGATGCAATGCGGAGTACCCCATCTTTTTTCTTGATGCATTCATTTTTAAATCCTGCTATGGCAAATCTGCACTTTCCATAATCCAAATCAAGTATTTCATATACGTCCTTATCTTCCTCAAGCATTATATCTTTTCCTACTATGCCCAAATCAGCCACTCCCTTTTCTACATAGGTGACTACATCTGATGGCTTTACAAATATATATTGTGTAAGGCCTTTGGAGTCGCTGAATACCAATTTTCTTGAGTTTTCTTCTCTTACGATTTCCATGTCGCTGTCCTTAAATAGCCTTAGACCCTCTTCCCCCAATCTGCCCTTGGCTATGGCTATGGTTACCTTATTCATTGTGCTTTTCCCCCATTCTAATTGCAGTAATTTGATCCATATCTATCATAAATCCTATGGCCCTTACTTTGAGTCCAAATTCCTCTGTCAATTTATCGTACCTGCCTCCGCTAAGTAGCTTATTTGGATTTCCGTGAACATAGCCTTTAAATACAATGCCATCGTAGTAGTCTAAGTCGGGAACCATGGACAAATCCAGTTTTATATTTTCGTATAGGTCGCCATCTATGAAATAGTCCCTTATTTTAATTAACTGCTCTATGGCATCTTTCATGCTATGGTTCATTTCATGTTCCTTTGCCATTTCTATCACTTCTTTTATATTTCCCTGCATATCTAATATGTCTTTCAGTAGAGATTCTTCCAATCCATAGTCTGTAAGCCTGGAAATAAGCCCATGCCTATTTTTCTTTCCTATTAAATCTTTTAATTCTGTCTTTTGTATCTCGTTCAGGTCCAATTCTTTTAAATAAGAGTCTAAATACTTACTGGACCCCAGCTCTATGACAAAGGGAGTTCCCAAAGAATTCATTATGGTTGTGCCCATTTCCAGGGCTTCTATATCTCCCCTTGGTATTTCTGCACCTAAATACTCTATTCCCATTTGATGGTTTTCAAGTATTTTTCCCCCTTCTTTGTTCAAATAAATAGTAGAGTTGTAATACACTTTCAGCGGAGGCTCCCCATCCCATTTGGAGAATATCTCACCCAATACGTTGATGGTAATATCAGGTCTAAGAATAAAGATTCTGGAGTTCCCGCTTAGGACCTTAACTGTCTTGGATGAGTCCTGTTTATGCTCGGAATTGACGTATTCGTCGTATTTTTGAAATATTCGAGGCTCAATTAAATCAAATTCCATTTCCTCAAAATATCCTTCGATTTCTCTCTCTATGGCCTTTTTAAATTTGGTGACTGTTAGTTCTTCTTCAATGGTTGTAAACCTCATTTATCTCTCCCCTTTCCTTATTGAACGACAAAAAAACCATATGGGCAATCCATATGGTTTAGAAATCAAATATACCATAGATACATGCCCAGTTAAAACAAACTTAAATAGAGCATGTATATATGAACTTTTGGCTCATATTTACAGACTCTTGGATCTATGGTGATGAAATTGTAAACTTGAAATTTTTAACATTAACATAATATCACCTGTTTCATAATTTATTACATTATAACATTAAAGTGATGTACTGGCAATAGTTTTTTATATAGCTTTTTTATATGGTTGAACCCTTGGTCTTTTTAGACATAGGGTATCCTAGGTTGTAGTAGGTATTGTCATTGAATTCAAAGGTCTTTATCACGTCTAATCCCAACTTTTCTGTATGAGCTTTAAAAGATCTGGGGTTGATTATATTGATAAATGTAATTAATATTGGGTATCTTTTTACCATCTGCTGCCTGGAAAACTCGAATAAGTTCGGCAAAACTTCTGTCCCTCTGTATTTTTTATCTATGCTAATGGGTCCATATTGGTAGGAGTTTTCTGTGCTAAGCTTTTGCCCCATATACTCTATATTTGGCAGGTCCTCTATCATATAGGCAAATAAGGGCCACTCTGACCAGTACTCCCACGATGCTGCCATGGCATAGGCAACGACTTCATCTCCGTCTATTGCTATGGCTAGCCCATTTTCTTTTTCTATTAGTTCTTTGAATTGTTCCCTTGTAAATAAAGTGGTGACAAAACCATCGGCCTTGTCCTCTTCTTTGATAGTAGATACATGATATTTTTGCTGAAGTTTTTCAACTTGACCTATATCCTCTATGCTGGCATTTCTATAAATCATTTTAAGACCTCCGTAAATTTATTTGGGTGCAATTGTCGCCTCATTTTTAATGCTGGATAGGCTGATGGATGTAGATGAGGTAAGTACATTTGCCTTGGCTCTGATATTTGACAATAGTTTCTCTAAGCTTTCAGGCCCATCTGTTGCTATTTTAAGCAGGTATTCATACTCCCCCGTAATGCTATGACACTCCAAGATATCAGGTTCTGCCTTTACTAAATTGATAAAGTCCTCTAGCTTACCTTTGTCGTATCTTAGGGTAATGAATGTAAAGCAAGTGAGGTTTTTATTAAACTTCTTTGGGTTTAAAATTGCAGTATATTTATCTATATAACCGCCTTTCTCCAGTTTTTTAATTCTCTCCGACACTGCGGGGATAGATAAATTGACTTTTGTGCTAATAGCTGACACAGGTAACCTAGCATTTTTAGATAGTTCATTTAATATACTTAAATCTATATCGTCTATGGCAACAACACCTCCTTTGTTATAGGAAAATTATAACATATATTCCCACAAACTTAAACATTAAATATTAATGCCTTAACTATATATTACCTTATGTTTTTTTGCATTATGTAGGGAATTTGACACTTTACTTAAAGGCTTATGGTAATTCTAGAAACTATTGAAACTTAGGTATAAACTGGTATAATTTAATTAAGATTAAGTGAAAGGGGAATGAAAATGGAAAGGAACTTTAAATTAGGTGTTGAATTTGCTAAGGAACTGGATAGTAAAGATGAACTGAAATCCTACAGGGAACGATTTTATTTAGGTGAAGGTGAATTATATTTTGACGGAAATTCCTTAGGTGCTTGCTCCAAGGACGCTGAGGAAAGCTTACTGGAAATGTTAGATGTATGGAAAAAAGAAAAAATCCTTATATGGAATGTAAAGGACGGCAAGTATTTCAAGTACCCTCAGTATTTAGGCGGCCTATCTGCACCACTTGTCAATGCTGACGAAAATGAAATCACAATTACCAACAATACTACTATGAATATACATTCTGCTCTAGCTACATTTTACAGACCAACTGGAGAGAGATATAAGATTTTAGTCGATGAGTTGAATTTTCCATCTGATGCCCATGCAGTAGCTAGCCAAGTTAAGTTACATGGCTTGGACCCAGATAAAGCTATTAAAGTGGTAAAATCCAGGGACGGGAGAAATATCGAAGAGGATGATATAATAGAGGCTATGACAGACGATGTTGCAGTAGCTCTATTGCCAAGTGTGCTCTACAGATCTGCCCAGCTACTTGATATGGAGAGATTGACAAAGGCAGGTCATGACAAGGGAATAATCGTAGGTTGGGATTTAAGTCATTCTATTGGTTCTGTACCCCACGATTTTAAAAAGGTCGACCCTGACTTTGCTGTATGGTGTACTTACAAGCATTTGTCCGGTGGACCTGGCTCCAATGCAGCCCTTTATATAAACAAGAAACATTTTGGCACTGACCCTGGTTTGGCTGGTTGGTTTGGAAACAAAAAAGAATCTCAATTTTTAATGGATCACAGACACGACCCAGAGCTTGACGCAGATGCATGGCTTACTGGTACACCCAATATGCTGTCCATGGCACCTATTGAGGGAGTTCTTAAACTATTTAATGCGGCTGGCATCCATAATATTCGAGAGAAGTCTTTATTCTTAACGGACTATTTAGTTTTCTTGATTGAAAATAGATTAGAGAAATATGGTTTCAAAAATGGCACCTTAAAGGATCACAATAGACGTGGTGGACATATCGCCCTTGAGCACGACGATGCTTATAGAATTAGCTTGGCACTAAAGGAAAAAAATGTAATACCTGATTTCCGTGAGCCAAATGTCATAAGGCTTGCACCTGTTGCCCTATATAATTCTTTTGAAGATGTACACAAGGTAGTGGATATATTGGAAGAAATAGTTACAGAAAAAACTTACGAGAAATTCTCTGATAAAAGAGCACTCGTAGTATAAAAAAGCGACCTAGGTCGCTTTTTTGTTGTGGCGGGAGTATGTGAGAAAATTGATTGACACGTATTTTTATACGTGTTATAATGTTGAAATACAGTTTTTAGCATTTTAAAACAAGCAGGAATTGATATCAAAGATTAGTTCCTTTTGCTTTCGAATTTTAAGAGAAAGGAGACCTGTAATGAAAAAAGACAAATATATGTATCCAGCAGTATTTAATTATGATGATGATGGAATATCAGTTTCGTTCCCCGATCTACCTGGATGTTTTTCTTGTGCAGATACAGATGAAGAAGCTATGTATATGGCCAAGGATGCCATGGGTCTTCATTTATATGGCCTTGAAGATGACAGCGATGAAATTCCCGACCCTACTCCTTTAAATAAGGTACCCTTAGACATAAATCAAAGGGCAGTATTAGTTGAAGTTTATATGCCCTTAATTCGCCCCGCCATAGAAAACCTATCTGTAAAGAAAACATTAACTATTCCTCAATGGCTTAACAAACTTGCAGAAGAAAATAAAGTTAATTTCTCTCAAGTTTTGCAATCAGCTTTAAAAGAATATCTAGGACTAGATAATTAATTGAAACTCACTTAGTTTTATAAGACATTTAATATACAATGGCGAAAATGATTAAAAAGCGACCTAGGTCGCTTTTTTCTTGTGGCGGGAGTATGTGAGAATCGAACTCACCTAAGACGCTCCTAACGCCTCAAGCTGGTTTTGAAGACCAGTGGGCACACCAGCACCCATCTACTCCCATAAAATTCTTGTGATACTTGACACTAGTATATTATAGCAGGTTTTACTTTTGTGTCAAGGGCAGATTTTTAGTCAGTTTTTCTCCCCCCGATGCTCCACTGCCACATTCTATTGATACTTTTCTGCAATTTCCTGCTCTAATAGCTTTTTTAGTTTATTTTAATCTATAAGTTGTTCCAGCACCACTACCCATCCTCTGGATAATATTTTTATCAATAAGACCACTAATAATCCTAAGGGTTTTTGACTTTTCAAACCCAGATTTTAAGTCTATCTCTGATCGTGAAAGCTCAATTTCTTCTTTAAAGATTCTATAAACAAGCATTTCATCACCACTTAAATTCAATTTACCAATTTCAGTAATTGGCAAAACTATCTTTATATTGTTTTCACTTACATCAAAAGATGGTTTCGATATGCTATGTGTATATTCTTCATTAATTCTCGCTATACCTGTTCCAAACTTCTCTATGATATCTAACCTATGGAAAACACCTGCAATTATAGGGTTTCTTAAAATTGAAATATTTCCATATAAATATTCTTCCTCCGAAATACCCTTAGGCAATCCTCCTGGAGAATTAATTTCTATCCTGTCTTCATACATGGCTATTTGGGTATAGGAATTTATATCCCAGACTCTATGGACTATTGAGTTAGCTAAGGATTCTCTAAAGGCTTCTCTTGGTATTAGCTCCTTTTTCATTCGCTTATAGCCTTCTATTTCTTCATATAGGTAGTATTGTTCAAAAATCTCCACTGCCCTATCATATTGTGCCAATAAAGATTTGTTACTGATAGTCTCCCTATAAAGAATTATATTAGTGTCTTTTCCAAACCTCACTATATCAATTCCTGAAAAAGCTATATTATTACTGTCCGCTAATAATTCTCCTGCGATGTTGTAATATCCATCTCTGCTAAATAAATTTAGGGTTTTTAAAACATCTAGATTAACTTTTTCTACCCCAGCCTTTTCTTTTAATTTAGATTCTAGTACATTAAAATTTAAATCTTGACAAGATGCTTTTCTTTCCTCATAATCCATATTTATTCCTTCTATAGCTAACCTTCGTAGCTCAAATCTATCCACCTCTACTGTAGAAGTATCAGACCTTTTATAAGCCTTTCCTTGATAATAATAGGGCGTATCCTTACCCTTTTTTACTATTAATGCAATAATTGTCTTGCCTTCTAGCTCTCTGGTTTCTATATCGAAATTAGGAACAGGAGCTATAGAATCATTTATCATATTCTCTACTCTTATGGATTCATCTTTTGCTTCATTTATACCTACTGGGTCCCCATTATCATCAACACCGAATATTATTTCTCCGTCATTATAATTAGCATATGCACTGACAGTCTTCAGAAAAGTTCTTGTGATTTCTACTTTGAATTCCAAGTTGTATTTCTCCTTATCATCCATAAACACACCTCCAGAATATTTATAGTATAACCTTACCATAAATATTATAGTTTTGCAACGATTATCCCATCGTTTTATTTGTCGTTGCACTTTCAGGTGACAATTCATTCCTCGTTTCATAACGGTGTGCAACGATAGATCTACCTAAATAATTGACCATAGATGGGGCTCCATCTATTACATTAGCTATTTCTTTTTGTGTTGTATCTGGATTTTTTTTCTATATGTTGTAATAGTAATAATTCTTTTAATTCTGATGTAGGACTAAAAAATTTCATCTATTCTCTTGTATCCTTCATTAATTGAACGATTATAGTCTGACATATATCATTCGTTTTGTAAATGGTTATATCGACAAAAGATAAGATTCCTCGTTTCACTCGGAATGACAGTGTGGGTCTCAGGATGACAATAAAAAATCCCGCCTTTTACAAGACGGGTTATGTATTAAAATATATATTAATTTTTCGTTGTGTCGTTGGTGTGTCAATTGTGTGTCAAAGTTGGGTTTTTAGCCTCTCTTGCCGTTTTTATTTAGCTGTTTTTCAACGTTTATAGGGTGTCATACTGGTTTTGAAGACCAGTGGGCACACCAGCACCCATCTACCCCCATAAAATTCTTGTGATACTTGACACTAGTATATTATAGTAGGTTTTACTTTTGTGTCAAGGGTGTGTCCCCTAGTCAATTTAAATTAAATCTTTTTTAGAGTTGGGATTACCTTTTTCCTTGAGTAGTCGGCAATCTCCTTAATTTCCGTAAGCAACTCTTTGGCAAATGGTACCTCCCTTTCATTTAATACAATGTCCTGATTTGCCATTCGTTCAATTCCCAAATACATCTGCATCTCCTCACCCATCTCAGCAAACATTAAATTGTCAGCAGCCTTTTCTAACCTTTCTATTTCTTCCTTAAACATAGTGGTACTAACTGTGAATAAGTATGATTTCTCATCATTTGCTTTCAAAAAACTTTCTAGATTTTTTAAATGTACATCTTTATATGTGGGAGAAAATAGCAATAAATTTAAAGCTGCAGCAAATACCATAGTACCTAATGTCTCCTGCTCATCAGATGAAACCATTATGCCTTCTGCTTTATCTATTACCTCTTGCCATACTTCTGGCTTGGCAAGATTAACATTTATTATATTTCCATCTAAGACCTTCATTTCTTCAGACTCAAAATCTGCTTGAACATATACCACTCGTTCTTGATAATGGTCCATATTTAGATTATATAATTTTTCTAAGGTTTCCCTTACAAATCTAGTATCAGGGTATTGTAATGCAACAAATATTACTTTCCCTCCATTCCTTAGCCAATTGTAGATAAAAGCAAATCCTATTAATGGTTTGCCTGTACCACCTGGTCCACTTATCAATGTGGAACTTGGATATGGTAATCCTTGCGGAATCATATCATTTAGCCATTTTTCTTCTAGTTTAAGATTTTTCAAAACTATCCCTCCATATTTTTTTATTATGTAGTTTGGCTGTTTGATATAATTTTAGCAGGTGTGTTTCTATTATATCTTATTTGTTATCAATTGACAACCATTACCATATGATAGTTAGTATCATCTTATTTGATTGGAAATAGTTGACTTTTTATAGTTAAATATTGTATACTTGAAGAAGATGGGTACACAATAATTACTGTACTGGTACATTTTGAATCGGAGGTGTTTATATGTCAACTTTTTATTATGTCTATGGTCCTGTTCCTTCAAGGAGAATGGGATTATCTTTAGGCATCAGTCCAATACCTAAAGGCCATTGTAATTATTCTTGTATATATTGTCAACTAGGTCGTACAAAAAAAATGGTTAATCAGCAGATTGCTTTTTTTGAACTCTCGAGTATTATCGGCGAGTTTAAGAAGTATCTTATCAAAGACATTGATTTCGATGTAATTACCATAGTAGGTGAAGGTGAACCTCTTTTATATCTTGGAATAGGTAATTTAATTAGGGAACTAAAGAAATTCACTGATAAACCTATAGCTATAATAACAAATGGTGCTTTATTAAGTATTCCATCCATAAGAGATGATTTATTGGAGGCTGATATAGTACTGCCATCTCTAGATGCCGTTGATAAATCAACTTTTAAAACTATTAATAGACCACATGGAGATATTTCATTTGACAATATGGTTGAAGGTCTAATTGACTTTTCCAAAGATTTCAAAGGTCAGCTTTGGATAGAAACTATGATTATAAAAGGTATCAACGACAACAAAAACTTTTATTTAAGGCTCAAGGATATCTTGAAAAAAATCAACTATGAAAGATTATATCTTAATGTGCCTGTTCGTCCACCTGCCGAATCTTTTGTGCTACCTCCTTCTAATGAAAGCCTAAATGAGGCTATTTCCATATTAGGTGGCATATCTATTGATAAGTTAGTGTCAGAAGGTTTTTATAGCGAAATTGAAGACGACTATAAAGCTATACTCAGTATTATCAAGAGACATCCCATGAATCAATTCGAGCTCAAAACATTTCTAGAAAAAAGAAACAATAAAGATATTGACAATTTTTTAAAAAGATTATCTGCTGATAAAAATATTGAAGTAATTGACTACAAAAATTATATGACATATAGATTAAAATAAGGAGAGGTGGAGTCATGGAAAATCCAGTTAAAAAGGTTGCCGCAATCCATGATTTATCTGGGTTAGGAAGATCATCGCTTTCTGCGGTAATTCCAATTCTATCATGTATGGGCATTCAAGTATGTCCTTTTCCTACTGCCATATTATCAAGTAATACTGCTGGATACAAAGACTTTTCTTTTGTAGATTTGACAACTACCATGGAAGAATATTTATTACACTGGAAAAAGACTCAGGTAAAATTTGATTGCATCTATAGCGGATTTTTAGGTTCTGGAAATCAAGTAGACATTATCTTAAAATTTATTGAAAGTTTCAAAACTGAATTTACCTTGCTTGTGGTTGACCCTGTTTTAGGTGATGAAGGTAAACTTTACCCTACTATTAATAAGGATCTTGTTGAAAAAATTAGGATTTTGGTTTCCAAGGCAGATATTATCACACCTAATCTTACAGAAGCTATCTATTTGCTTGGCGAAGAATATTCTTCTAATTTCACCGAATCTGAAATCAAGGAAATACTGCTCAAATTATCTAATCTTGGCCCTGATATTGTAATAATAACTAGTGTACCTGATATTTCGAGTAATGATAAAATTAATGTATACGCATATGATAAGTCTAAAGATTTATTTTTAAATGTAAGAACTGATTACATCAATGTAAATTTCTTAGGTACAGGGGATGCTTTTACCAGTGTAATTATTGGCAGTTTATTAATGAATGATAGCCTTGAAACTGCACTAAATAAAAGTGTAAACTTTATACTAAATGGAATTAAAGAAAGTTGTAAATATGATTATCTTAAAAGAGAAGGGATTTTAATTGAAAAAATACTCCATACTTTACATTCGTAAATTATGGAGTATTATTTTACATTATTTTAATTTGGTATACAGATTACTTGCCCAACTTGCAGGTTATTTGGATTGATACCTGGATTTGCCCTCATGATGGCATCTACAGTGGTGTGGTATCTAATACTTAAAAAATATAAGGTATCGCCAGAGCGAATAGTATAAGCAAAGGTGCCCTGTGGACATGTGGTACTAGGAGCACATTGTACACCCAGTGCAGTCCAAGTATTGATACCTACTATCCCATCTGGTACTAGTCCTCTGCTTCTTTGAAATGCTATTACAGCTGCCTGAGTTCTAGTGCCAAAGATTCCATCTATGGGTCCTGGGTCGAAGCCTGCATTTCTCAGCAATGTTTGCAGTTGTGTGACAGATGCCCCCCTGCTACCTACCCTAAGTGTTGGGCAAGGGCTAGGTCCTGGTGATGGTCCCGGTCCTGGTCCAGGTGTTGGAACACAGATAACCTGACCTATAAATAACCTATTAGGATCTACCCCAGGATTTGCTGCCAAAATGGCGTCTAGGGATATTCCAAATGTTCCTGCAATAGAGAAAAAGGTATCTCCTGCTTTTATTGTATATGGCATTGAATTTGGCGGACATGACATTTTATTTAAAACCATAAGCTTTCCTCCTTAAATAATTAGTTGTTCAATAATAATATATTCACAACTAATTATTTTGTTCTTATGGTTTACATGGTTACGTTTATTAGCTGCTAAATCATTATACTTTTATGCTGCCATTTTCCTGTAAGGTAATAGATATATGAAATAATGTAGTTAGCAGCCCATCCCATTGGTATTGCGTACCAAATTGCCTGCACTCCCCAAATATGGGCAAATCTAAAGGCTATTACAACCCTAATACTTAAATTCACTAAATTTGATATGGTAAATAAGGTCATGTCTCCTGCTCCACGCAACACCCCATCTGTAATAGCTTTCAATCCCAGGAATACAAGGAAATATCCTATAAACTTTAAATAATTTATTCCCGTATAAAATGCCTCAGTGCCGCTTTTTACATTTAAGAATATGGAGATAATCGGTCTATAGAATAGGGCAATAATTAACCCAAGGATTATTGCCATGGAAATAATTATTTTATATCCTGCTTTGTATCCCTCTTCTACCCTATTTTGCTGTCCCGCTCCTAGGTTTTGTGCTGTAAATGTAGATATGGCGTTTCCCATGGCTATCATGGGCACTATGCTTATACTTTCTATTCTCGTAGCCGCAGAATACCCTGCTAATACTGAGGACCCAAAACTATTTACTACGGATTGAACTATTACCATTCCTATGGATACTATAGACTGTTGCAAAATCGATGGCAATGCTATGGTAACCATTTTTTTGAGCATTTGAATATTGAACAAACCGACTCTTTCCGATTCAATTTTATATAACTCCATGGTCCTTAACAATACTAAAAATAATATAACTGCAGATATTCCCTGTGCAATGACTGTGGCTATGGCCACGCCTGCTACGCCCATTTTTAGTACTATGACCATATATAGGTCGAGGGCTATATTTAATAGGGATGAAAATATTAGAAAATATAGTGGTATTCTCGACTTTCCCAATGAATTAAATATTGAGGACAATATATTGTACATAAATAAAAATGGTAAACCCATGAAATAAATTCTTAGGTATAGGGCCGCATCGTCAAATATGTTTGCAGGAGTATTTAACATAGTCAGCAACTTTTTATTTGCCATTAGCCCAAAGACAAACATTAGCACGCTGACTGCAAAGAAACTTATCAAAGCAGTATATATGGATGTTTTCATCTTCTCGTATTCTCTTGCCCCCAAGTACTGGGATATGATAACAGCAGATCCTATACCGCCGCCTATGGCTATCATTATAAATACCGTAGTCAAGGAGTAGGATGCTCCTACGGCTGCCAAGGCATCTTCACTGACGAATTTACCTACTATTATAGAGTCGGCCATATTGTAAAATTGTTGAAATAGATTTCCTATTATCATTGGCAAGGCAAAAAATAAAAGGGATTTCCCCGGATTATCTTCTAACATATTGTATTCTTTCATTTTGATTCCTCTTTTCTCTTATGTAAATATATATACCTTTTTATTATCTATCTTTTGACTCAAAAAATCAAGGTTTTACAAGATTAATTGGAAAACCCCTGAGAATTTACTCAAGGGTTTTAGTTTAGTCCAATAAATAATCGACCTGTGCAACGTTTTTGTGGTCCTCTGTATATATCCTAGGTACTCTTCTGCTTATTATACTGAGGATTTCATTTTTATTTGTATTTGCCTTTTCAGCCAGCTCTGCTAACGGAATGGATGGTCCTGGATATCCTCCCAATAGGATTGCTTCATCCCCCGGCTTTGCCTCTGGTATATTAGTCAAATCTATCATAAGCTGATCCATACATATTTTTCCGATGACTGATGCTCTTTTTCCCCTTACGATTACTTCTCCTTTTCCCGTAAGACACCTCATATATCCATCTGCATAACCCACTGGCAGCGTACCAACTATACATTTGTCAGGGGCAACAAAGTCGTAATCATAGCCTACGCCCTCTCCCTTTTCTATTTCCTTTACTTGGGATATTTTCGTCTTAAATGTCATGGCCAATCTAAGGGGCTCAGCTTCCTTTTTTAGGGTTTGACCACCGTATATAAATGAACCTATTCTAACCATATCTAATCGGTAGTCAGGGTAATAAACCATGCCAATACCATCACATATGTGTTTTAATTCTATGAAGATGCCTCTTGATTCCAGTTTTTTTACTATTTCCATAAATATTTCAAATTGTTCTCTATCTGTATCAGCATTTTTTAATGCAAGGTGACTAAATATCCCCTCTATTATTATATTACCAAATGAATGTATCTCTTCTATAGTGTTTATTGTCTCTTTATTGGCTCTAAATCCTATTCTATTCATTCCAGTATTTACTTTTATATGGATTTTAATATTCTTATTTATTTCTTTCCCTATATCTGATAATAGCTTAGCTTGTTCAAGGCTGAATATGGTCAAGGTGATATTCTTCTGAGCGGCTATTCTAAGGTGCTCATCTTCGGTAAATCCCATAATCAATATGGGTATATTGGTGTATTCCCTTCTAAGTTCAATGGCCTCAGATAAACAGGCAACAGCTAACATATCTATTCCCTCTTCTATTAAGGCCTTTGCCGTGTATACTGAACCGTGCCCATAGGCATTTGCCTTTAGTACTGCTGCTATCTTTATTTTAGGACCTATTAATTCCCGTGCTCTCTGTAAATTGTATTTAATATTATCTAAATTTATTTCCAACCACGTATTTCTCATTAGATCCCTCCAAATATTTAGGACGATTTGTTTTTCTTCGACGCAGTGATTAACTCCTCAAATATCTTTAGATATTCGGGGTAGCGGGGTGAAAGGGCTTCAGGATGAAATTGAACGCCCAATACAAATCCTTCTTTTGTTCCTTGTATCCCTTCTATTATGCCATCTTCTGAAAGGGCGATTACTTTCAGATCTTTTCCCAATTCTTTTATTGCCTGATGGTGAAATGAGTTGACCTGTATCTTGTCTTTCCCAAATATTTCGTAAAGTTGACTATTTCTTTCTATATTTATCCAATGGAAAAATTCATCAGCTTCCATAGATTTAGGGGCATGGCCTAGGGCTTCTTGCACTTGTGTATTGATGTCCTGATATAGGCTGCCGCCTAGGGCGACATTCATCAATTGGCTACCTCTGCATATTCCCAGTATGGGCTTTTTCATTTCATAAACTTTTTTAAATAATCCCAACTCATATTCGTCTCTTCGGGATGACATTAGATTAATTTCCTTTACTGGATTTTCCCCATATGTGAGGGGGGAAATATCCAGGCCTCCTGTGAATATTATGCCATCCACCAGATTTACATAAGTCTCATAATCCTCTTCGTCCTTGATTATGGGGATATTAATTGGTATTCCTCCCGCTGCAAATACTGCATTTATATATGTGCTTTTTACAGTGTGGTACCCCTTTGACTGTTCTTCAAATGTTGTAATCCCTATTATAGGTTTCATGATACTCCCCCTTTTGATTTATTTAAAAGACCCGCCAAGTGATATAAATTGGTCGAACATCAATCTGCTTACTTTTCCGCCAAATCTATAAGATTCGTGCTCATTGTAATATAGATTATCTACAAATTCTTTTGTGAATAAGGTTATTATATATCCTCCTCCTGGAGTATTTACTATTCCACCGTCATTTCTACAGGCATCCATGCTACCGCTTTTGGATGCTATGTATATCAATTCTTCATCTCCAGTATTTTCTGAGTCTAAGAAATATTGGGGCAAGTTTCTTGTAAGCATTGTGTTATAATGCTGGTTCTTAAATATTTCTAGCATTTCTTCAGATAGCTCAGGACTCCACAGTTCTTTTTTGTAAATCAGTTCAAAAAGCTTTCCGTAGTCCTTTGGAGTAGTAGTTCCTAATTGACTGTATTTTTCAAAGTCTATTTTGTTGTGCAATACTGTATCATTAAGTCCCAAATCGCGTATGGTATTATTTATATTGTCAATTCCCAGTAGGTCTATCATTATATTCGTAGCTATATTATCGCTGATGACTATCATTAGGGTTGCAAAGCTTTTGGCTGTCATTTCAACTCCAAAATCTAGGTCCCTAAGTACTCCACTTCCTACTACAAAATTCTCTTTTTCGTATTTTAGTACTTTATTTCTATCGATTTTCTTTTCATATACTTGTCTATAGAATTCTGCTAATATATAGGATTTTATGGTACTGGCTGTCTCAAATTTGTCTTCTGAGTTGATTTCTATTACATTTCCCTTGAAATCGTTGGCATATAGCCCTATTTTACCGCTGTAATTATATACTTCTGCATTTATTCTCGCTTCTAATGATAATCTATCCATGATATCCTCCCTTTTTTCATCTTACTTATATATTATATCAGAGATAGATTGCTGGCAATTGTTTTTTTAAAAACCCGCCTTTTCAGGCGGGCTTTTATTTACTATTCTATTTATCTATATATTTATCTCTATACTTATCTATATATTTATTTATATATTAATCTATTAGACCTAATTCTATAAGGAAGTCTCGTGCTACGTCTTCTGGTTCTCTCTTATCTAAGTCTACTGCTGCATTTAGTTCGGCCATTTTTATGTCGTCGATTTTGTTTGCTAATAGATTTAATATTTCTTCTATTTCTGGATGTTTTTCCAGTAAGTCCATTCTCACTATAGGTGCTGCATCGTATGGCGGGAAGAATTGTTTATCGTCTTCTAATATTACTAAATCAAAGGCGGATATTCTTCCTTCTGTTGCAAAAGCACTGATTACATCTACACTGCCTTGGACTAAAGCCTGATACATAAGAGCTGGATCCATTCCTATGACATCATTAAATTCAAAATCGTAGTGTTTGCTAAGGCCTGGATAACCGTCATCTCTTTCAGTAAATATATAAGTACAGCCTAAATCCATTTCTTCTCCAACTGCTGCCATGTCCGATATTGTCTTCAAATTATATTTTTCTGCTGTTTCCTTTGTGACTACCATTGCATAAGTATTGTTAAAACCATAGGGTTCCAACCATTTTATTTGTAATTCTTCTTCAAATCCCTCTTTTACACTTCTATATACTTCGTCTGGATCGTATATGGTTTCTCTCCCCAGATTTACTAATCCAGTGCCTGTATACTCTAGGTATAAATCTACTTGATCTGATTTTATGGCATCAAATAGTACATTTCCTGCTAAGTTTGTCGTCATAGTAGTTTCTAGACCTGCTTTTTCCTCTATTAATATTCTCAGCATGTCTGCCATAATATATTGCTCTGAGAAGTTTTTTCCTCCTACCCTAACTACATCTCCTTCTTTTTCGCTGCTGCATCCTGCCATGCTCAATAGTAATATACTAATGATTATTATGATTGACAAAAACTTTATTTTTCTATTCACAAAATTCTCCTCCTTTTTCTTTAGGCCTTTTTCCTTAGACCTTTTGGCATAAGGCGATATTCTACATATCCAAGTATCTTATCTGCGAAAATAGCCAATAATGCTGCCGGTACGGCCCCTGCCAAAATCATTTCGTTTCTATACATTTGTATACCTCTGAATATTAGTTCTCCTAGTCCACCTCCACCTACATATGCTGCTATGGTAGTAGTTCCAATATTGATTACTGTTGCTATTCTGACTCCTGCCATAATCACCGATAGGGATTGTGGCAGCTCCACCATTCGTAATATTTGCATGTTTGTCATGCCCATTCCCCTGCCAGCATCTATCATAAAGGGAGATACTTCCTTTATTCCCGTGTAGGTATTTTTTACTATAGGGAGTAGAGCATATAGAAATAGCACTAAGATAGCTGTTCTCTTTCCTATTCCCAGGATTGGTATTAGCAAACCAAAGAATGCAATACTGGGTATTGTCTGAAATATACTGGCTATTGCCAATATCGGATCTGCTAATTTCTTATAGCGGGTAATTATAATACCTAAGGGGACTCCTATTACAATTGCCGATAGGATTGCTGTGCCCGTCAGTTGGAGATGCTCCAATATCAGATTAAATATTAGGCTTGGGTTATTTTTTAAAAAGTTTAACAGTGACATTTTCTATTCTCCTTTTTCTATGATTTTCTAACTTCGCCCTAAAACGTTGACTAGACTTGACCTTGTAATGAGTCCCGTAAGTTTTTGTTTATCATCTGTAACTGGAACATATCCAACCTGCTCTTGTGCCATTATAGATAGTACCTGACTGACATTTGCATCTTCAGATACTTGGTGTACATTGGCTCGTATTACTTCATTTACTTTATAGGACTTATCAAAATTGTCTAGTACATCATTGGCTGTTATAAGACCTATAAATTTACTTTCACTATCTGTGACCATCAGGCTATCTACTTTTTCTTTTCTCATCTTTTCCAAAGCTTGGTTCAATGTTCGCTCCGGCGATATGGTTATGGGGTCTGTAATCATTATATCTTTGACTATGATAAATTCTGGTTGTTTTAATAGTCTGTCTTTGCCTATGAATTCTTCTACAAATCCATGACTTGGGTTTTTAAGTATTTCCTCTGGACTGTCAAATTGTAATATCTTTCCGTCCTTCATAATTGCTATTTTATCCGCTAATTTTAATGCCTCGTCCATGTCATGGGTTACAAAGATTATTGTCTTTTTTATCCTGTCCTGTATTTCCAGGAGCTCGTCTTGCAATGTTGACCTTGTAATGGGGTCCAAAGCACCGAAGGGCTCGTCCATCAATATTATTTCTGGATCTGCTGCAAGGGCCCTTGCCACACCTATACGCTGTTGTTGTCCCCCACTTAGTTCATTGGGATATCTATTGTAGAATTCTGATGGATCCATATCTACAAATTCTAATAGTTCTTCTACTCTTTGTTTACGCTTAGATTCTGGTACGTTTTTAAGGTATGGAACTAATCCTATGTTCTGTGCTATATTCATATGGGGAAATAAACCTATCTGCTGTATTACATACCCTATATTTCTCCTTAATTCTACAGGATTTGTTTTGTGTATGTCTGTTCCATTAATTGAAATACTGCCTTCTGTCGGCTCTATTAGTCGGTTTATCATACGCAATGTCGTAGTTTTCCCACACCCGCTAGGTCCTATTAACACTATGGTTTCCCCAGTATTGAATTCTACATTTAGATTATCTACAGCTACAAAAGAATCGAATTTTTTTGTTACGTTTTTAAAACTTATCACTGACATCCTCCTTTACACTGCTATTGACCCAAATTCACGGTGGATCTGCCCTTGAAAATGCACACAAAAAAGCTATGGAGATCCATAGCCTAAAAATTAATATACGCAACTATCAACCCCCTCTTCTTAAGCCTACGAGGTTAGCTGTCGGATTCGGACTGAAGAGTAGCCCTACTTCTTAAAGAAGATTCACCCCAAAAATTGGTTCCCCCGCTCTTTCCATAAAAGATTCAGCCTTATAAAAGAATGTTTTATTATAATAAGTATTGTAGCAAAGATTTAAAATTCTGTCAAATTGCATTCTATATAGATAATTCCACGCATTTCTTTGCTAATATTGTCATTGAATCAAAATACTTTTTTCTGTACTTTATTTCTTCTACCAATACGGATAGCTCTGTGCAACCGATTATGATTGGTATGTCTTTAGCTTCTGTGTATTTACTTACTAATTCTTCAAATTCCTTTAATTCTATATCTATTGCAGAAGATTTTACCTTGTAAATCCATGTCATAAGAATCTTTTTATCTCTATCATCCGGTACCAATATGTTTAATCCCATGGCATTGAAGTATTTCTCGTAAACCCGAGTTTTGTAAGTCCCCTCGGTAGCCAACAATAGGTATTCTTTATCTTCCTTATTATTTTTTCTTAGGTAATTCCCTGCTTCGTATATCATATTGATTATGTTTACTTTTGTATATTTTTTAATATCATCGTAAAAAAAATGGGCTGTATTGCAAGGGATTGCTATATTATCTACACCCATAGCCTCCAGTTTTACTATGGATTTAATCATTTCCGGCCTTGGGTCTTTCCCATTTCCAAGGATGTATTCTGTTCTGTCTGGTATTTTTGTATTGCTGTCTATTATGGTGTGTATATGGTCCTGATCATTTTCTGCATTTGTGAGTTTTATTATTCTTTGAAATAGCTGACATGTAGCCTGCGGGCCCATGCCTCCCAATATCCCTAATGCCATAGTAATGCCTCTTTTCTATATCTTTTAATATTATATGTTAGTATTATTAAAATAATAGCCTACTCCCCATTTTGTCATTATATACTGTTTGTCTAGGGAGTCTTTCTCCAATTTTTCTCTTATTCTTCTGATGTGAACATCTACTGTCCTCAAATCACCGAAATATGCGTATCCCCAAACTAATTCAAGTAGTTCTTCCCTTTTAAATACCTTGCCCGGATTGGAAATCAGCACATAGAAAAGATCGAATTCTTTCCCTGTTAAGTTTATATTTTTATTGTTTATCGTCACTTTTCTTCCAACAGTATTTATGGTAAAATCATGCATTTTAAGCACTTGATTGTTCAATTCTACATTTTTATAGTTTTCCCTTCTTAGTATTGCCTTTATCTTTGCTTTTAAGACTAAAATATTAAATGGTTTCACCATGTAGTCATCTGCCCCATATTCTAAGGCTAAGATCTTATTGATATCTTCATCTTTTTTAGTTATGACCACGATAGGAACCTGAGATACATCTCGAATCTCTTTACATGTATTTAATCCGTCGTAATCTGGTAACAACAAATCCAACATTACTAAATTATATTTGTATTTTGTTATTCTTTCAACTACCTCTTTCCCACTATAAACTGCATCTATGGTGTACCCGTCTTGTTCTAGGCTGTATTTTAACCCTTTTACAAAGGCCTTGTCCCCATCGATTATTAAGATTTTCGTCTCCATTTATCCACCTCAGTATTTAGCCAAATTTATTTATTTATTACCCTAATATCCTTTTCTCTTTTGGTCAGTTTAATTTGGTCAAAATACTCCAAAAGGGCAATGGCTACTTTTCTATTGGTATTTAAAAGATCTCTAAACTCACCAGTTGTTATACTTTCTTTTTCCTTTAAATATTCCTTTAATATATTTACTGCATTTTCATATGCTTCTTTTGATAGATGTAATTCCTCATTTAGTTTTACAATGTCGCCATCGTTCACCATGGATATGAAGACTTCATCTGCTTCTCCTTTGGGGCTATTCCCTATGGTGTCTAAGTCTTCTTTCTTTGGCGGTTGGTAGGGACTACTATTGAACTTTTTCAATATTTCTTCCCTTATGTTTTGCTGAAGGGGGCTTAGGTTTATTTCAAAGTCTATAATGGAAAGGTTTTCTAACCTTTGTGATAGGTACCCTTCTTTTACTAAGTTGTCAAGGAAACTATCTCCTACTCTCGGCTTTGCATTTCCTAAATATTTGTTTTTTATTTCTTCCTTGGACATTCCCCATCTCAAAGGATATTTTTTGTGAAAATTCTGCAATTCCTCTATTATCCTATTTTTCACTTCCTCATAATAGTTTTTGTGAATCACGTGCAGGTCCTTCGTCAGTTGAAAGGAGATTACTTTTTTCATTTCCATTAGACTTTGTACCTCATCCCTTACGCTCTCCTCCAACATCGACGTCAGTACTGCAATTTCTTTTGTGGTTGGAAAATTCTTTGAGTTATCTTCAATGATTTTTTCTGTTATATCTATGGATGTCCCCTTTTCTTTTACTTCTAATTCTTTTAAGGCCTTTTCGTCAAATCGCTTTTTCTTCTTTGGATTTGGCTCTAGTATTTCTCCCCCTCCAATTGTATACATGGGAGAATAAAATCTAATGATAAATTTGTCTCCTCTTTTTGCTACAGTTTCTTCCTCTAGCCTAAGTTGTGCATAGGTCTCTTCTCCTGGCCCCAATTGTTCTCTATCGAGCAGCACAATACGGCAGAGGATTTCTTTGGTGCCGACGTATAGTCTAAGCCTAGTTCTATTGTCTATATATCTATCTGCACCTTTTAAAAGTTTTATCTTCACATCTAGCATCATGGTGTCTGACATGGAATTTACAGGTGCTAGGGTATCTCCTCTTTGGATATCGTCTTTCTTTAATCCTGCTAGATTTATAGCTACTCTCTGCCCTCCATAGGCAGTCTTCGCATATTGGTCGTGAACTTGTAAGGTTCTTATTCTTGCCTTTCTTTGTCCTGGAAATACTTGCAGTTCTTCTCCAATGCTAAGCTGCCCCGATAGAAGGGTTCCTGTGACTACGGTACCGAAACCCGATATTGTAAATACCCTGTCTACAGGCAATCTAGGCATATCTTTGGTGTCCTTTTCCTCTAATTCATTGGCGTATTGGTCTATTATCTCGATAACTTCGTTTATACCCGCCTTAGTGGTTGATGACACTCTAATTATTGGAGATTTTTCTAAAAACGTTCCCAATATTTCGCTTTCTACTTCTTCCTCTACCATATCAATCCATTCTTTATCTACTAAATCTGTCTTTGTTAGGACTACAAAACCTTTTTTAATACCAAGTAGGTCCAATATGTGAAGGTGCTCCAAAGTTTGAGGCATAATTCCCTCGTCGGCTGCCACTACTAATAGTACTATATCTATACCCATGACTCCTGCAAGCATGTTTTTTATAAATTTTTCATGTCCAGGTACGTCGATTATACCAGCCCTTTGATTAGATGGTAGGTCAAAATAGGTGAAACCTAGCTCTATGGATATTCCCCTTTCCTGCTCTTCTTTCAATCTATCTGTATTTCTACCGGTGATAGCCCTTATTAAAGTTGTTTTGCCGTGATCAATATGACCAGCTGTTCCGATAATGACGTGTTTCATTGCATTACTCCTTTTGTTTTTTCAAAGGCATATAGTAGGCCCTCTACTATTATATCAAATTCTTCATTTCTGATTGTCCTTAAATCAAAATAAATTTTATCTTTATATAGTCTCGTAATAATAGGTATATGAAATCTTCTCAAGTTGTTTTCAAATGCTTGGGTACTCATTTTCTCTAGGGTCACAACTATACATTTTGTAGGCAGCTTTTCCAAAGGCAAAGAACCTCCTCCAACTTCAGAGTAGCTATTTTCTATATGAATTGTCATCCCAGGATCCTCTATTTTTTCCAGTATCCTTTCTTGAAGTACCTTAGTTTTCTTCTCAATCTCTTCCATGCTCATGGTCAGCATCTTTAGGGTTGGAATTTCATTTATAGCTCTTTCCTCGTCAAAGTAGTATCTTAAAGTTGCTTCCAATGCTGAAATAGTAAATTTATCAACTCTGAATGCCCTAGTCAAGGGGTTCTTTTTCATTTCTTCTATATATTTCCGTCTACCTACGATAATTCCCACTTGAGGTCCGCCTAATAACTTGTCTCCGCTAAAAGTCACTACATCGACGCCTTTTTTTATACTTTCTTGTACTGTGGGTTCGTATTCTATTCCGTATTTAGATAGGTCTACCAGTACTCCACTCCCCAAGTCCTCTATTAAAGGTATATCGTATTTTTTCCTCAGTTCAAATAGTTTTTCTGAATCTACTGATGACGTAAACCCTAATATTCTATAGTTACTGGTATGCACTTTCAATAGTGCTCCTGTATCTTCGTTTATGGCATTTTCATAGTCCCTTAAATGGGTTTTATTTGTGGTTCCAACTGAAATTAAAGTAGCTCCACTTTGTTCCATTACCTCTGGTATTCTAAATGCCCCTCCTATTTCAATTAGCTCACCACGGGAGACTATGACTTCTTTTCCCTTAGCTATGGTACTAAGTACCAACAATACTGCAGCGGCGTTGTTGTTTACTACTATGGTGGATTCGCCACCTGTTATTTCTGTAATTATTTCCTCTAAATGGCTGTATCTCAAACCCCTAGTTCCAGTCTCCAAGTCGTATTCGAGATTTGAATAATTAGTTGCTATTTCACTGATATTTTCCATTATTTCCTTGTTTATTAGAGATCTGCCCAAATTCGTGTGTATGACTACACCTGTGCAGTTGACAACTCTTTTAAGTTTGTTTTTATTTCTTTTCTCTGCCCTTTTCCTTATCTTAAAGTGAATATCTTCAATTTCTTTATTTATTTCGTCTTTTGGTCTTTGTCCTTTTATTTTTTCTCGTATTGCCTCTATTTCTATTCGTATGCTGTCCAAAACCAGCTTTCTCGGTATATAATCTAGTAAATCTTTTATGTTCTCTGATTCTAGTAAATCGTCTACTTTTGGCAATAAGGCAAATAGGTTTTCCAATTATAGATCCCTTCCCTTCTTAATCAACGTATATGTGATATTCCTGTTTTTCCACTACTTCTCCAATTATTCCATATCTTGTAGGGGTAGATTTTAACTCCTCTAGCAAAATATCTGCCCTTTCTTTTGGTATGGATATTAAAAGTCCTCCTGATGTTTGGGGGTCACATAGTATATCTTCCATATATTCTGGCACGTCCTTATTTATCTTGATAAATTCATCTACATACCCTCTGTTTGCGTAGGCACCAGCAGGTACTAGACCCATGTTTGCATATTCTATGGCTTTTGTTATTACTGGTATCTTTTTATGGTCTATCCTAATGGATACTGAACTGGCATCTGCCATCTCGTAGGCATGGCCTATTAGGCCAAATCCAGTGACATCTGTCAGGCTGTTTACGCCTCCTACTTTGTCGATTACTTCTTTAGCGTATTTATTTAATGTTGTCATTGCCATAACTGCTTCGTCATAAGATTCCTTATCCACTAATTCTCCCTTGATAGCGGTGTTAATTATTCCTATGCCCAAAGGTTTTGTAAGTATTAGCAAATCCCCTACCTTAGCCGTTTTATTTGCCAGTATCTTATCTGGATGTGCAAATCCTGTGACCGATAATCCAAACTTTGGTTCATCATCTTCTATTGTGTGGCCTCCTACCACTATGGCTCCTGCTTCCTTTACCTTGTCATAGCCTCCCTTTAAAATCTCCGTTAGGATATCGGGGCTTAAACATGTGGGAAAACATACTATATTCATGGCTAATTTTGGTTCGCCCCCCATGGCATATATATCTGACAGGGCGTTGGTAGCTGCTATTTGTCCAAATGTATAAGGGTCATCAACTATGGGAGTGAAAAAATCCACAGTTTGAATCATGGCAATTTCCTCATTTATCTTATAAACTGCTGCATCGTCGGATGTATCAAGTCCTACAAGCAGTTTTTCATCTTCTGATTTTGGTATATGACGCAAAACTTGCGCCAGGACATCGGGTCCTATTTTAGCGGCTCACCCCGAGGCTTTGGTCATTTGTGTCAATTTAATTTCCATTTACTCACCTCCTTCTAGTTAGCAATTATTAATTCCTTTACTGATTCGAATTTTTTATCTCCTATGCCAGATACATTTTTTATATCCTCTATGGTTTTGAAAGGAGTCTCTTCTCTATATTGGATTATCCTATCTGCCAAAATCTCGCCAATGCCAGGCAATGTGGACAATTCGCTTTTGCTTGCTTTGTTAATGTTAATCTTTCCCTCGGATTTAGTTTCTACTGTAGAATAACTCACTGTTTCTCCAGGTTCTTCACCTATTTTAGGTATATATATCTTTTCTTCGTCCTCCAACTTTTTTGCCAGGTTTATCCTATCTATATCTGCTTCCTTTTTCAAGCCTCCAAGCATTTCTACTGCATCTATTAGTCTTTTTCCTTTTTTTATTTCAATTACTCCCGGAAAATTTATTTGCCCGCTTATATGAACCATTATAAATTCATCTTCGTCCTCTTCATCTTCAAATTCTTCCATATTTGCAGTTGGTTCTTCATTGTATATCTCTAAATCCAACTCTTTTGGCTTAGTTATTTCCTTCTTTACAAATTTAAATCCCAAGGTAAAAATCATTATTAAGGCAATTACTAGTATAGCTATTTGTTCTCTTTTTGTAAAGGTCACCAATTATATACCCCCATTTCTCGATTTCATATATAATAATTCGACTTAATTTTGTTTTCTCCTGCTTTATTTTTAAGATTTTTATAGTTTTTATAAAACTTAGAAATTCATCCTACATTTTTTCTTTATTTCTGATATAATTTTATTGTTGAGTTTATTTACATAAAAATAAAGGTGGTGTATGTTTTGAAGAAAGTTATTTTTTTAATTGTTCTACTGTTAGCTGTAAGTACATACTCCTTTGCGGAAGATTTAAATCTTACTGGTGAGGGGGCAATTTTAATTGATGTGGATTCTTTGGAAATCCTTTACGAGAAAAATCCCCATAAAAGGCTTTACCCTGCCAGTACAACTAAAATAATGACTGCAATATTGGCAATTGAACTATCGGATTTAGATGATATTGTAATTGTGGATCAAGAAGTTGTTGATTTAACAGATGGCAGCCATATTGCCCTGGAGCCCGGTGAAAGACTGACGATGGAACAAATGTTAAATGCCCTTTTAATTCCCTCAGCCAACGATGCCGCATTGGCCATAGCAAAGCATATCAGCGGAAGTATTGAAGGATTTTCCAAGCTGATGAATGAAAAAGCAAAATCCCTTGGGGCTCTCAATACCAATTTTGTAAATCCCAACGGACTTCCAGATGAAAATCATTATACTTCAGCATACGACTTAGCGTTAATTGCTAGATATGCCATGGAAAATGAAATTTTCAGAAGTATTGTCGGCAATTATACTTATACTATACCAGTAACTAATGTAAAGACTGAGGAGAGATATTTGAAGTCCTCGAACAAGCTTTTATACAGCAATGAGAAAATAAATTTAGATGGCAATTCTATCCCAATTAAATTTGAGGGGGTAAACGGCGTTAAAACCGGTTATACCATTGCTGCAGGCAATTGTTTAGTCACTTCTTATGAGGATCTGGACAATAAGCTTATTTCCGTTGTGCTTAAGTCTGATCCCAAGGATGTGTACTCTGATACCCACAGGCTGTTGAATTATGGCATAAATAATTTCGAGAAAGCTAGGATTGGTTTTGCCAACAAGTTTATTGAAAATTTTCAGGTAGAAAATGGTGTACAACCTTATGTAGCTGGTATAACAAAATCAGATTCCTATTATATATTACAAAAAAATAAAAACACCTCTATTGAAGAGAGAATTATAGCTGATTCACCTATTGCTGCACCTATTGAAAAAAACCAGGTGATTGGCAAAATGGAATATTGGATAGATGATCACAAAGTTGCTGAATCCCATATTATATCTACTATGGATATAGATGCCCTTGAGGCTCCAAGCCTTTTAAAGAGGTTGGTTAATAATTGGTATTGGTTTGTATTTCTTGTACTTATTTTATCTAGGGTATGGGTTATCAGTAATAGGAGAAAAAGGCGTAAACAAAGAAGTGCCACTTTATTTGGAGCGTAAATCTATATTTTAAAAGCCACGTTTCCGTGGCTTTTTTCATATTACAATGCTGCTATTGCTTCGATTTCTATATCTGCTCCCTTTGGCAATGCTGATACTTGAACCAAAGATCTGGCAGGTTTGTGTCCTTCAAAGAACTCGTCGTATACCTCATTTATTGATGAAAAATTGTTCATATCTGTTACAAATACTGTAACTTTTGCTATGTCCTTTATGGTTGCACCTTCTGCTTCCAATACTGCCTTCACATTTTCTAGACACAGTTTCGTTTCTTTTTGTATATCTCCCTTGTGTACTTCTCCCGTTTCTAAAACTACAGGCAACTGCCCAGATGTAAATATAATGTTACCAGCTTTAATCCCTTGTGAATATGGACCTACTGCAGCTGGTGCTTTTTCTGTAGAAATAAATTTTAATGTCATTATTTATTCCTCCTCCTTTGATTTTTCTTTTTTGTTCGACCAAAGTCTCTCTAAATTGTAATAGTCCCTTTCTTCCTTATGAAATACATGTACTATTATATCATCTAAATCCATAAGTATCCACCTGCCACTTTGATATCCTTCTTTCGATATCTCTGTGTAGCCTGCCTCAAATACCTTTTTTTCCACCTCGTCAGCTATGGACATTACTTGAGCCGATGAATTCCCGCTTACGATTACAAAGTAGTCTGCTATAGGTGTTAATTCTGAAATATTAAGTACTCTCGTATCTATTCCCTTTTTCTCCTCACAGGCTTTGGTGATAATTGACAATTTGTTCTCCGTATCCAACATTCCTTAACCCCCTAAATTTGTTTTAACCTTTAATTATATATATTATATCCCCAATTCCATTATTAGATAATTTCTTGCTTCAATGGTCCGTGGATGGATTAATTTATTTTCTTTTACTAAAAAGCTAATTGTACTGCCCATGGCCATTAAAAGTCCCCTGTCTAGGTCTTTAAATGAAAGCCTTCTCATTTTCCTAAGTCCAGGGAAATCTCTGCCTAGCTCTATGTAATCAGATATATAAATTATCTTTTCCAATGTTGTCATATCTTTTTTCCCAGTTGTATGGTATCTTATGGCATTTAGTATTTCCTCATTTTTTATGTTGTATTTGGTCTTTGCGATGTAAGCCCCCAAAGGACCATGGACTAAATCCCCATTATATGTCATATAATTATCTATGATTATATCAAAATCCTTGGCCACTTTCAACAAATTTGTTTGACCTTGGAGTTTTCCGCAGTCGTGGAGAAGTGCCGCTAACCTTGCGTTTTCCACATCTATATCGTAAATCTTTGCAAGTTTCATTGCCATTTCCATTACCCTTAGGGAGTGTTCGTATCTCTTTTTTCCTATGTCTATTATTAGATCTTTTTCTATGGATTTATACATTTGTATCCCCCTTATAGAGATTATTGCCTGCGATATATTCTTCTACATTTTGTGGCAGCATGTATTTGATACTCTTATTATTAAATACTCTATTTCGTATTTCTGTAGATGATATTTCGATTTTTGGAGATTCTATTTTCTCAAATTTCAACCCATATTGCATTTTTAATTGCCTGATTTTATCCTCTACTATACTGTCTGTATCCCCTGCCCTATGGAATAATACTAGTTTGCATATCCTTGAGAGTTGCCTAAAGTCTTTCCATTTTTCTATTTCAAAGAGTATGTCTGTACCCAGTATAAAATACAATTCACTGCTTTTATATTTTCCCTTTAATAGCCTTAGGGTATCTATGGTATAGGAAATTCCTTCTTTATCGATTTCTATGGTGGATACTTCAAAGCATGAGTTTGATTCTATGGCCAAGGATATCATCTCTACTCTAATATGGGACGGACTAATGGCTTTATTGACTTTTAAAGGGTGTATACCTGTTGGGACAAATATTACTTTATCTAAGTCTAAGGTTTCCCTGGCGTATTCTGCCATTATCAAATGGCCAAAGTGTATTGGATCAAAGGTCCCGCCCATTATACCTATTTTCAAGATAACACCTCCATTAATCAAAAAACTCAAATTCATACCCGCATATGAATACTGGATCGTTTTCTTCTATTCCCAGTTCTATTAACTGGTCTACTACTCCTCTTTTCCTTAGGGCCTCTTGGAAATATCTAAGGGAGTCAACGTTGTCAAAATAGGTTGCATTGAGCAGCCTTTCTATAAATGGTCCCTCTACAATATAGTCTTCGTTTTCTTTCCTTACGATAATTTGTTCTTCTTCTTTTTCGACGTATACAAATTCTTCGTCATATGTTTCATAGTTTAGCTCTGTATTTATAAGTAAATCCCATATTGCATATTTTAATTGCTCTATTCCCTCCATGGTGGCTGCGGATACGGGATATACTTTGTATCCCTTTTGTTCTAGCTCTTCTTTTACCTTTCGAAGTCCCTCTTCTGCACCTTCTATATCCATTTTGTTGGCGGCTATTAGTTGTGGCTTATCTTTTAACTTTTCGTTGTATTGGCCTAATTCACTGTTGATTTTGTAAAAGTCTTCTAGGGGATCTCTGTGTTCGCTGCCGGATATGTCTAAAACATGTACTAAAATCCTAGTCCTCTCGATATGTCTTAAAAATTCATGGCCAAGCCCTGCACCTTCATGGGCACCTTCTATTAGACCTGGTATGTCAGCGATGACAAAGGACTTTTCCTCCCCCACTCTAACTACTCCCAAATTTGGCTTCAGGGTAGTGAAATGATAATTAGCTATTTTAGGCTTTGCTGCAGATAATATTGAGAGAACAGTTGATTTTCCGACGTTGGGAAAACCTATTAGTCCCACATCTGCAAGCAATTTTAGCTCTAATATAATATTTCTGTCCTGCCCTTTCGTTCCCGGCTCTGCAAACCCTGGGGCTTGTCGTGTGGCCGTGGCAAATTTTGCATTGCCCCTACCGCCTCTGCCCCCTTTGGCTATGACAGCTAATTGATCTTTTTCTTTTAAGTCTACAATTACTCCGCCTGTATCTGCATCTTTTATCAATGTGCCAACGGGAACTCTCAATATAATGTCTTTTCCTGCTTTGCCAAATTGTTTTTTTGTCCTGCCATCTTCTCCATTTTCGCCTTTGTATACCCTTTTGTACCTGAAATCCATCAAAGTTCTGATGCCCTCATCTGCCTTAAGTATTATGCTGCCTCCATTTCCTCCGTCTCCACCATAGGGTCCTCCAGAAGGCTCGTATTTTTCTCTTCTCCAGGCTACTACGCCGTCTCCGCCTTTGCCTGCCTTAACCTGGATTTTTGCCACATCTATAAACATAAACATCATCCTCACACAATCTCTCGTTTTTTAATAATTTATTTGATTAGTTTTCCCGCTTGCTAAAATAAAATGTAAATCCTAATTTTAGTAAAAATATAAGCTTACCTAATGGTAAGCTTTATATCTACGCCAATACTTCTACAGGGTAAACGCTAACTTGCTTTTTGTCTCTGCCTTTTCTTTCAAAACTAACTACACCATCTACTGTTGCAAATAGTGTATCGTCTCCACCTCTACCAACGTTGTTTCCTGGGTGTATTTTTGTTCCTCTTTGTCTTACTATGATATTACCTGCTAGGACAAACTGTCCATCGCCTCTTTTAACGCCCAGCCTTTTAGCTTGGCTATCTCTACCATTTCTTGAACTACCTACTCCTTTTTTAGAAGCAAATAATTGTAAATTCATTTTAATCATCGATTACACCTCCCCATTTTCGAGCTTCACATACTCTGGGTAAATTTCTATTATTGAATTTATTCCTAATTTTAAAGTTTCCAATACAATTTGTGTTTTTTCTAAGGTGGAATTGTCTAAATCTATAGGCAACTCTACTTCTAGAAAACCTGTCTTTTCTTCTACTATATAATTGATTTGGTTTTCCTCTACACCGCATACCTTCACAATTGATAATAGGGTTGTTTGAGCAAGTGCAGACACTGCGGCACATACTATATCGTTTCCCCGCTTGGCGTAATTTGCATGTCCTTTTATGGTAAACTTTCTGATATTGCCTTTTTTATCTTTATAAAATCTAGCATTTATCATATTATAAACCAATTATGTTTTCGATTTTTACCTTTGTAAATGGTTGACGATGTCCTTTTTTCTTTCTATAATTCTTTTTCGATTTATATTTAAATACGATAATCTTCTTTGCCTTACCTTGTTCTAAAACAACGGCATCTACCTTTGCACCATCAACATACGGTTTACCAGCGACTACATTGCCTTCATCTGACATTAACAAAACTTTGTCGAAGGATACGTTGTCCCCTTCTTGTGCATCTAGTTTCTCAACAAATACTACGTCTCCTTGTTGAACTCTATATTGTTTACCACCTGTTTCTATTACAGCGTACATGAGATTGCACCTCCTCTAACCTAGTCTCGCCAATACAGGGTGCCAATGGTCTTAAAACCCAGATTGAGCGGCTCTACACCAAGATAGTTTATCAAATTCTCAAGAGATTGTCAATACTCATTTTGTAAAATGTAGCCCTTACCGCTGCAATGAGGACATTTTCTATAAAACTCTGTGGTCAAGGGCCTTCTGATTTTTTTTCTAGTTAATTCTACTAGACCCAATTTTGTAATATCCACTATATTTACTTTTACCCTGTCATCTTTTAGGTATTTCTCCAATGTATCCAGTACTGTCTCTATATCATCTGCTTTTTTCATATCTATAAAATCTATAATTATAATTCCGCCTATATCCCTTAGGCGAATTTGCCTTGCTATTTCCTTTGCAGCTTCTAGGTTTGTCTTTAAAACTGTGTCCCCAAGGGATTTCGATCCTACGTATTTCCCTGTATTTACGTCTATGGCAACTAAGGCCTCTGTTTCGTCTATAACGATGTATCCCCCCCTAGGTAGGGGAACCTTTTTTTCCAGTGCGTATTTGATGTCCTCTTGTATTATTAAATCGTATTTTATTGAAAAATCCTTATTGTACTCTAATCTCTCGGAAAATTTAAAGGGAAAGTTATTTTCCATTTCCTTTAGGTCATTATATACTTCCTTTGAATTCACTATTATCTTTTCCGTATTTTGGTCAAAAGTGTCCCTTATTATTTGGTACCCCAAGGTTGGCTCTCTATAAAGCAATTTGGGGCAAGGTAAAAAATTCTTTTCTCTTTCAATTTTTGTATAGATAGAATGCAGAATTTCATATTCTTTCATAAGCAATGAGTCGTCGGCAAATTCCGATGCTGTCCTGAATATGAGCCCATATCCCTCTTTCATAATTTTATATCCTAAATCTTTTAGTTCCCTTATTCTCTTTGAATCTTCGATTTTTCTAGATATATTTACCCTTTTCGAAAATGGTGTAAATACTAGGTATCTTCCCGGTATTTCAATATGGGTTGTAATTTTAGCGCCTTTATTTCCATAGGGTTCCTTCTTTACTTGAACTATTATTTCTTGTCCTTGTTTGAGTAATTCAGATATTTTATATTTTTCGTCGGCGTGCATCAATTCCCTTGGCAATGCATCCTTTACATTTAGATATGTGTTTTTATACTCGCCTATGTCTATAAATGCAGCTTCCATACCTTGCAATACATTTATTACTCTGCCTCTATATATATTTCCTATTAATTTTTCTTTATCGACTTTGTCCAGGTGAAATTCTACTAGTCTATTGTCTTCTACTATGCCTACTTTATGGTATTCACCTACGGTCTCCATAAAAATATATCCCATAAAAACACTCCCACTCATAAGGGCTTAAATATATTATTATCTTTTTCTGCATACTGGCCTGTTCGCCTGATATCCATTGACTGTAAATCTATTTTTAGCTCCATGTCTCTGTTCATAGCTTCCACAAGATCCATGGGTTTTAAATTTCCATTGCTGCCTGCCTTTAGCAGTGTATTTAGCACAACGTTTTTTTCATGGATTTCTTTTACGGTCAAATTGCCAATTAATGGCCTAATATTTTCTACCCTTTTAATTTCTTTTTTCTTTTTTCTTCTTATTTTATCTATATTAATCTCATCTCTTTGCAACCATTTCATAAGGTTTTCCCCAAAACCTTCAATATTTTCTTTTAACTCAAATTCGATTTCATAATGTGCCCATGATATTAAAGAGTCTATGGTTTCACCTTTTTCAATGCTTTTACCCTCTATTATTTGGACGTCCTTTGGAAGTACCAGGTTCATTTTTTCAATAAAATCTTCAACTTCCATGTTATCTAGTTCTATGTCTATATACTCTTCATCTGATTCTATTCCCAGAGCTAAGGGGTTTGCTATGGAGAATTTCGGATGGGGGTTGAATCCTTCACTGTACCCTATTGGTATTTTTGCCTTGTTAAATGTCCTATGAAACAAGCGCATCAAGTCCAAATGTGAAATATACCTTAAATATCCTTTTTTGAAAAACTTTGCTCTGATTATCAAAACTTATACCCCCTCATGGTGCAATCTACTATGCCGCAGGCATTGCAACTAATCCTGCAGTCATCTGTTATCTTTTCCCCTAAGGATTTGTTGTATTCTCTTTTTAGGTATTCTTTAGACACTCCCGGATCTATGAAATCCCACGGTAAGTTTTCCTCTAAGTCCCTATTTCTTAAGGCATAAAAGTCACCGTCTATTCCCAGCTCCTCCATGACCTCAATCCAAGTATCGTATTTGAAATGCTCTGACCATCCGTCAAATTTGCAGCCCATCTCCCAGGCTTTTAAAATCAATTCTGATATTTTCCTGTCTCCACGGGAAATTATAGCCTCTAGGTAAGAGAGTTTTGGATCATGAAATGTAAATTTGATTTTATTGTCCTTTATGTTGTTTTTGACTAGATATGCCTTTCTATAAAATTCTTCTATGGAATCCTGACCTAGCCATTGGAATGGAGTGAAGGGTTTTGGCACAAAACAGGATGCAGAGGCTGTAATCTTTAGATTTCCTTTTCGCTGCTCCTTGGGGGTTTCAAAGAATATGTCCTTTACTTTATATGCTAAGTCCCTTATACCTAATACGTCCTCGTCTGTTTCCGTAGGCAATCCTATCATAAAGTATAATTTTACTGTAGACCACCCTTCCCTAAATATTCTAGTTACAGTGTTTACCAAATCTTCTTCTGTAACTCCTTTATTGATGACATCCCTCAGCCTTTGGCTCCCCGCCTCTGGTGCAAATGTTAGCCCTGATTTTCTTACCTTTTCTATCTCCTGCAGGATATCCACTATGAAGGAATCAAGCCTAAGAGATGGCAGGGATACTCCTACCTTCTTTTCCTCGAAATTTTCCATTAACTTTTCAATTAATAGATGTAGCTCAGAGTAATCACAGGAGCTTAGGGAAGATAGGGAAACATTTTCATACCCTGTATTTTCTACCAAGTTCTCTGCCAATTCCACTAATCTATCTACGGATTTTTCTCTAACGGGTCTATAAATCATACCTGCCTGGCAAAATCTACAGCCCCTGGTACAACCCCTAAAAATCTCCATTATAACTCTGTCGTGTACTGTTTCTATATAAGGTACTACCATGCTTTCCGGTGAAAACATAGTATTTAGGTCTTTCACCATTCTCTTTTTAATCTTTTCGGGTGCTGTGGAATTTAATACTTTTCTTTCTTTTATTGTATTATCTTCATTGTAAACTACTTGGTAAAACTTAGGTACATAAATGCCTTCCATGGTAGCTATGTCCTCTAAAAATCTATCTTTGCTCCAATTTTCAGCTTTATGTTTCTCGTACAGTTTTAGTATTTCTAAGGTTATTTCCTCACCTTCGCCTATTACAAAGAAATCTATGAATTCTGCCAAGGGCTCTGGATTATATGCACAGGGACCTCCTGCTATTACCAATGGGGCATTGTCCCCTCGGTCTTTTGCTCTAAGGGGTATATCTGACAAATCCAATATATTTAAAATATTAGTGTAGCTCATTTCGTATTGGAGTGTAAATCCTAAGAAATCAAAATTCTTTACTTCTTCTTTGCTTTCTAATGTAAATAGGGGAAGATTCTCTTTTCTCATTTCTTCTTCCATATCAGTCCACGGTGCAAATACTCTTTCACAAACATAATCTTTTTCATTGTTTATTAAGTTATATAATATATGAAGTCCTAAATGAGACATGCCCACATCGTATATATCGGGAAATGAAAAGGCGAATTTCACTTTTGCATTGGATATGTCTTTTTCTATGGAATTTTGCTCCATTCCAATGTATCTTGCAGGTTTTTCCACCTTTTTTAGTATTTTATCTAGGGTTTTTATATTTATCATCTGTTTCCACCTTTCATTATTCTAGTACTATATTAACATTTTTGTATATTATTTAATAGGGTTAGATTTATCAAATTAAAACCTCGGGATTCCCCAAGGTTTTAAATGTTCTACTCCTATTTTGGATAGGTCAGCCAGCTTTTTTACGCCTTCAATTAACCATTTACTGTCTTCTTTAAATACAAAATCTCGATTGATATTCCTATTCAAAAAGTTTAATACTTCTTTTGATGTACTGTTATTCATAGTTTTCATAATAAAAACAATTGAGAGCAAGGCCAACATCACTATAATTTTGTTGATTTGTCTGTTAAATAGGCCGTTAATTATGGCATTTCTATTTGTTTTTCTATTCATTTTCTTCACCCCAATATATTTTATTTACATTGGGCCTGTTTTATTCCATTTAATAATCTTTGATTGTAAATGGGGAATCCTTTGGCAAATTAAATATGCCTTTTAAGTTTTCTGTTGTATATATGGATTTATCCTTTGTAATAAATATGGCTTCGATGTTTTCTAAACTATTTACAAATTTCATCCCTTCGTCAAGCCCCATTACAAATACAGTTGTTGAAAGGGCATCCCCATCTATGGACTCATCTGAAATTATGCTAATCCCCGTCAATTCATTATCTGTGGGATATCCCGTATGGGGGTCGATTATGTGGTTGTATTTTTTACCCTTGTGTATAAAAAATCTTTCATAATCTCCAGATGTGACAACGGATATATTTGATACTTCTAGTATCCCCGCATAGCTTCCAGTGGGATTGAAAGGGTCTTGTATTCCTATACGCCATTGAGTGCCGTCACCTTTGTCACCATGAATATAGAGGTTGCCTCCTAAATCTATAATTGCTTTTTCCACTTTGTTTTCTACAAGTACTCTCTTTGCCTCGTCTGCTGCATACCCCTTCACTATGCTTCCAAGGACTATTTTCATACCTTTTCGCTTTAAATACACTTGATTGTCACCTAATAGTTCTAAATCTTCATATCCTACCATTGATTTTGCCTGTTCTATTTCTTCTGTTGTCGGTATAAAGTCTCTTTCCTTTTCTTCTGCTTTGACATCCCACAAGTCTACTAAAGTTCCTATGGTAGGATCGTATTTACCCTTTGACAACTCTGCGTAGTATTTTACCCTCTCTATTACTTCGTATGTATCTTCGTGGACTGTTACTGGTCCAATACCTGCATTGTCGTTGACTTTGCTTACATCTGATGTGGCTATATGTGAGCTCATTCTGTCCTCTATTTCCTGTAATCTTTGGAAAACTTTATCTAGGGTTTTTTCTTTTTGGTTGTCGTATATTCTAATGGTCATGACTGTGTCCATTAGAAAATCAGTTCTAGCTATATAGTTTAGATCGTTATTTGAGTTTCCTGTACAGCCCATTAAGAGCAATCCCAATGAAAGGACTATAAATGTAAGTTTCAATATATTTTTTTTCACTCTCTAGTCACTCCTCTTGTAAATTAAAAACCCTAACTCTTAGTTAGGGTTTTATTGTTTCCTATTTTGCTGAACTTAATGCTTCGTTCACAAGTTCTAATACTAAGCCTCTTGTAGATGTAGCACCAGTTATAGCATCTACATCAAGATTTTCTGTTCCGTTGTTGTCAATTATCATCTTGTGTAGTTCTTCTGCTACTTCCATTGGACGAGGATATGGGTAGTTATCTACTGATTTTCTGTCGCCTTCTTTTGCGTCTTCTGAATCTTCTATTGCTAATTCAGCATAGTCAACACCTACTATTTGACCGTCTTGTACTCTAACGCTAACTTGTGCCAACCAACCATGGCTATCTTCGTCTGCTACTGCTTCGTATACGCCATCTTCATAAACTGGTTCGTATGTCTCGCCTTTTGCTGCCTTTTCTAAGGCTACAGCTACTATTTCTTTGAAGCTGCCTTTTGTTGAAGTTGCTCCTGATACAGCGTCATAATCTATTGCGTCTAAGTCTTTCTTTTCGTTGAATTGTTCGTTTAAGTTTGCAATTACTGCTAAACCATCTGCATATGCATAGTTGTCAGCACTTTTTGCTTCGCCTGAATCTGATAGATATTCGTTGAAGTCAAATGCTACTACTTGTCCACCGCTTACTTCCAATTTTACCATTTGATAGTTTCCGTGATCGCTAACTGGGTTTTTTACTAAATAAGTACCGTCTACTAAATCTCCTGCTTGCGTATCAGTTGTGTCAACTGGTTTGCTGCTTTCGTCAACTGGAGCCTCTTGTTTTGAACATCCTGCAAATACTCCAACCATTAATACTAACACCAACGCCAATGCTAAAACTTTCTTACTCATAATTTCTTCTTCCTCCTGTTTATTAATATATATTCATTTGTTTTACCAGTCTATATTATATCTTATAGTTTAGAACTTATCAATACCTATTTTTTGTATTTATTTCATCTTCACTATAGGAATGTTGGCTACTAAGGCAGAAATAGTGGTGCTATCCACATCTCGCTTCATCCTTGTAAGCTTGATATCTAAACCTTCTTCATCAATTTCTGCATACTCGGATATTACCCTAATAATATCGCCTTTTATCATATCTAAAAACTTCGGTGAGAGATCAGCTCTATCGTGTACCAACACTAATTTCAGCCTTTCCTTTGCTACGTTTTTGCTCTTTTCTTCCTTTTTAGTGAATAGCTTTATAAAATCCATGGATTCCCCCCCTATTTACCGAATAATAGTTTAAATACTTTGCTAAGTTTTCCTTCTTGGTTGTCATCTAAATTCAAAAGTTCTACTTCTTCCCCTGTTATTCTTTTGGCGATATTGTTAAAGGCCCTTCCAGATAAAGTCTTTCCATCGATGACTACTGGTTCTCCCCTATTGGTAGAGATAACTATGGCCTCGTCATCGGGAACTATTCCCAGTAAGTCGATGGCCAATATGTCGATTATATCCTCGATATTCATCATATCGCCTCTTTTTACCATTTCCTGTCTGATTCTATTGATTAATAGCTTAGGATTGTATAGGCCTTTTGATTCTAAAATACCTATTACTCTGTCTGCATCCCGCACAGCTGATATTTCCGGAGTAGTGACGATTAAGGCCATATCTGCCCCTGCTATAGAGTTTTGAAAACCTTGTTCTATTCCTGCAGGCGAGTCTATGATTATGTAATCAAACTCTTTTTTTAAATCTCCTATTAATTCCAACATTTGCTCTGGACTTACGGCAGTTTTATCCTTTGTTTGAGCCGCTGGTAAAAGATACAGTTTGTCAAATCTTTTATCTCTAATCAATGCCTGCTTTAATCTACAATTTTTCTCTACAACATCGACTATATCATATACAATTCTGTTTTCAAGTCCCATGACCACGTCTAGGTTCCTAAGTCCTATGTCTGCATCTACTACAACTACTGAATATCCAAGAATTCCAAGGCCTGTCCCAAGATTAGCTGAGGTAGTTGTTTTACCAACACCACCTTTACCTGAAGTGATGACTATGGCTGTTCCCAATTTTTCTTTATCCATAATATTTCCTCCCTTTTTTTATTTATTAGGTAGGTAAGGCTCAATTATTACCTCTCCAGACCTTATTTTTGCAATTTCCGGCAAATGTAAAGATTCTGACACTTCATCTGGCGGCCTAGAAATTTTATTCCCTATTCTCAATTGCGTTGGCTGCAAGTCATAGGCAGCCACTATGGATTCTAGATTTCCATTCATTCCTGCATGGGCTACTCCTCGCAAGGTACCTAGTACAATTATATTTCCGCCTGCCTGTATCAAGGCCCCTGGATTTACGTCTCCTACAATTACGATGTTTCCGTGAAACTTTTCTATCTGGCCTGACCTCAGTGTTCCGTTGATAAACTTTGTCATGCCTACGTCTATACCTTGGAATACTTCATTTTCATCTGGCTCCAATTCATTTGTTTCCGGCTTTATCCCTATGTTTTTAGGCAGCTCCTCCTCTGAAACCAAAAAATCATATTTATACCTTAAAATAAACTTAAGTTCCAGTGTTTCTTTTGGAGACAATGAACTGGCCTTAATTCCTAAAAGCTTGGTTCCCTTATAAAAATCATAGGCTGTTTTCATCTTTTTCTCTAATTCTTCTTTGACAGCTAATAGGTTATCTCCGTTTACATTTACGAAAATACCTTCTTTTACCCCCTTAAATTCTATGACCTCTTTTTTCAATTTGTCTTTACCTCCAAATTTTGAAAAGCTATTTATTCTATTTTATCAATGTGCTTATAAAAGGTAATGATTCTTTAGTCCCAACTGCGTTTAATCCCAAGTATTCAGCAATTATATCTCTTACCATGGGACCGGCATAGCTTCCGCTACCTCCTTGAAATACGACTGAAGCTATGGCTATTTCTGGATCATCATAGGGTGCAAAGGCTACAAACCATGTGAAGTCGTCATAAGTCTCCCCTGTTACTGGATTAATTCCCGACTTTTGTGCTGTACCTGTTTTGGTTCCTACACTTACAGGCAAGCTGTTGAATATCCTCCTTACGGACCCCTCGGTGGTGACCATCAGCATTCCTTTCTTTACATGCTCTAGATTATCGTAACTGTTTAACTCTATTCTCTCAGATTCTACTTCATTTTCCAATATTACTTTTGAATTATTATAATTTTTCACACTATCGATTAAGGTTACCCTATTTCTATATCCTCCATTTGCTATGGTTGCTATATAGTTGGACATTTGCAATGGGGTATAGGAGTTAAGCCCCTGTCCAATGGTGACATTCAATGTCTCAGCTATTGTCCACCCTGCTTGGTTTATATAGCTGTATTTTATTTTATCTGCCAAGCCTTCTTTATCCTTACCTAACTTTTTCTCTGTATATAATCCAAAGCCGTCTAATCTCCTGACAACTTCTGCTCTAGTCAAGGGTTCTTCCAATTCTACCCAGCTAATTATCTCTTCTATTATTGAGCTTATTTCGTATTCGCTTAGTTTTACATCTTCTTTTATGTAATCCCTAATGCTTTTTTGTAAAAATGATTTTAACGAAGACTTGGTGTTGATTATTTTTCTTTGGGGATTAGGGACTCCACCAGATGTTTCGGCAGGAATATTTATTTCTATTCCTGTTTTATCGTTTAGACCCAATTGTTTGGAAAGGTTTACGATATCTTCTATTTCTACTTTGACTCCTATGTTCTCTCCAGTCCTTTGATTTCTCCCAATTGCCAAAGAATAAAAGTAGTAGTTGCAAGAATCCCTGATGGCCTCATACATATTTTCATATCCATGGGTGCTTCTACTTTGATTCCAAAGCCAGCAGGCAGGTCGATAATTCCCTATCTCTACGTACCCCATATCTCTAATCTTCTTTGTCGGGCTTAAACCTTTTTCTAAAGCAGATAGGGCAGTGACCATTTTAAAAGTCGAGCCTGGTTGGACTGCTGTTTGTGTTGCTATGTTGTATAGTGGCCTGGGTGCCAATGGATCTTTTTCATTTTCCGGAAAAAGACTTAACCAATCGGTATTGGAAATGCCTGTGGCAAAGAGATTTGGGTCATAGGATGGTTCGCTGACCATGGCTAGGGTTTCCCCTGTCTTTACGTCTAAAACCACCACAGCACCGGATGTGGCGTTTTCATAGGGTCTTTTCTTTGATTTGTTGATGTCAAAGGTATAATCTCCCCATTTACTCTCATATGTCCCGCCAACCTGTATTTTTTCCAAGGTTTGCTGCAGTACGTTTTGAGAGTAATTTTGCAAATTCCAATCTAAGCTTAAGTATACATTGTTACCTGATATTGGTTTTTTCTCATCAAGGACATTGGTGGTATTGCCTAGTACGTCTACTTCTACTCTTTTAATCCCATTTTCGCCCCTGAGGAAGTCTTCGAAGCTTTCTTCTATTCCAGTTTTTCCTATAAGATCATTGGGAGAATAGCTTTTCTGGTTTACATATTTCTCTATTTCACTTGCTTGGCTTATTTTCCCAAGGTAACCTAGTATATGGGCTGCAGTTTTTCCCTCTGGATAATACCTTACCTGTTCAATGGATACTTGAATACCCGGTAAGTATCCTAGGTTTTCTTCTATTTTTGCTACTGTCGTATTTTTAATGCCATAGGCTATATTTATAGGCTGATACGCCAGATGGCCTTGTTTACTTAAAAGTTCGTACATTATGAGCACTGACCTGGATTCGTATGGACTTAGCTTTTCAGGTATTTTATTTCTCTCTTTTAATATATCAAGTGCCTCTGCAATTGTGGCATTTTCTGGTATCTTATTTTCATTATACCATCTGATTTTGTTATTTATAAAGACGTATTCTATTTCATTTGCTACTGAAATTCTAGTATTTATACCGTCATTTATCAATTGTTCTTGAGCTAAGTATTTTATTTTATCACCTAAAATAAATTCCTCAAATACTTTTGCTTCTTTACCGTATTCTATTAATAGTTCCAGGGGAGTTTTATCTTGTATTGTATCATCTCCCGTATATTTGTATATTATATTCTGTCCTTCGTCAATTAGTTCTATTGATACGGGAACATCTATCCCCTTTTCTTTAATCATTTCCAATAGAATGCCACCTGGGATTAGTACTTCTTCTTTACCCTTGTCATCCTCTTCCAATATTACTTTTTCTAAAAGATTATTTAATGAGTGTTTTATAAAGATATTTACAAAGTCTTCTTTTGCCGTTGTGTTTTCCTTGACTTTATCTGAAAAATTCATCATGTTTTTCTTTTGTGCCATATAATCTTCATCAAAGGAAAGTACGTATTCCTCGAGTACGATGTTCCCCTCCAGATTATTTTTTGCCAACAAATCATATGCCAATTTTCGGGATATGGGATGGTCAATTATTTTTCTTAATATATTTTTGTCTTTATCTATTAATTGTACTATGGATTCCAAAGGCGATAAATCGCTGTCAATGCCGTATCTACTTTTCCATCTTTCTGTGTCTTCGCCTTCTATAAACTTTATTTCAAGTGAATACCCTGTTAAAATTGCTTCCATAGGAACATGTATGTCCTTACTTTCCAAAGCATCTAAAGCCTTATTTACCATAATAAATTGATAGTGCTCTTCATATTCTGGATATTTGTAGTATAGTCCTAGAAGTTCTTCTAATAAATCGTGTTCTAATATTAAGTCAATCACTTTCTCACCTGGGGTCACATATTCTTCTGTTTCCCCTTCTATTTCGGTTTCTCTTAGGACCTTTTCTTCAGAATTGTACTGAAACACATTTAAATCAATTGGAAAATCATCTAAATAACTGACACCGTCTTCCTCTAATAATCTGACTAGTGAAAGTAAGGCGTTGTTCTTTTTGTCTTTATCGTGGATATTTAGTTCGTCTTTTAGTATTTGTACTGTAAAGCTAGGTTTATTACCTGCTAGGAGTCTTCCATTTCTATCTCTTATTTCGCCCCTCGGTGCTGTAATATATATTTCCTTTAGCCTTTTGTTGTCCGATATATCTCTGTAATACTCCCCTTGTACAATGGTTAGTGTGGCCAGCCTAAATGACAACGCAAACATAAGTATTATCACTATATATACCAGTATATTGTATCTATCGAATATCTTTTTTAGTATTTTCACGTTCTCACCTCTAATACCACATTATTTACTGCCAAATCTGATTTGGGGAACTGCGAATATCTTGGAAAACATTTTGTATATGGGAACAATAAGTACACTGTTATATACGGTTTCAATCAGTAGTACGTCCTTTGCAAAGGATAGAAATTCTATTTCATGGGATAGAAAAAACATAAATATGTAGTATGCAAAATTATAATATACTGTACCTATAATTGACAGTAAAATAGGTATAAGGGTGTTGTCTTTTATCAGTTTGTTTTCTATCAAACCTATTAAATATCCTGCAAAAAAGAATATAAAGGCGTTTAGGCCTATTATGGGGCTAAAAAGTATATCCTGTATCAATCCTATAGCAATGCCAATGATTCCACCATATAATCTGCCCTTGTACAAAGAAATTGTAATGACAACCAGTAAGGATATATTTGGCACTACACCTAAAATGGGCATATACGGAAGTATGGTGCTTTGCAGGATGAAATTTACTAAAACCACTAGTAATAGTATAAATATGGTCATATCTTCTCCCCTATTCTATATCCTAATTGGATATTATAAAGACCTTGTGTAATTTCTTAAAATCAACTGCAGCCTTTATTTGTATTGTTTTCATCAAGTCTTCTTCGTCGCTTAGGACTGACTCGATTTCCCCTATATAAATATCTTTCAAATATGCTCCCCCTAGACCAGCAGTAAATAGCTTGTCTCCCTTTATGACATCGGCCTTGTCGTCAAATAGGTACCCTGTTATTTTTCTTTCTATATTCCCAGTCAATATACCTCCATCTTGAGTCCTTAAAATCTTGAAGGATATACTGCTGTTCTCATCTACTATGGCCACAATTTTGGACCAATTATCTCCAACATCTTGTACCCTTCCTACTATGCCCTCGATTATGGTATTCTGATCAATTTGTATCCCTTGAATTACAGTATCTCCTTTTTTAACTCCATCTTTCAATCCTTTATCTACTGTAAATCTATGGTACCAGTTTCCAGGTTCTTTACCGGTTATCTGGGCCTCTATTAAATTGTATTTTGTTGTTTTTTTAAGCTCTGCTTCATTTTTTAAGTAATCGATTTTCCCTATTATATCTTGAAAACTTCTGTTTTCTTCCTCTAGTTGGCTGATTATAGACTTGAGTCTTTCATTTTCCTCTCTCAATGAACCTATCTCTCCCACATTCTTGAAGAAATCTGAAGTATTTTTTCCAATAGAATTTGTAAACTTTCCAATGGGAGAAAGGATATTACCTAAAACTCTCTCAAACTTAGTCAATAATATCCTTTCTGCACTTGTAAATCCAATGAGTAAAATTAATGCAATTGCAATTATGGTTACAATGATTTTTTCTTTATTTCTACTGAAAAAAGACATGGCATCACCACTTAGAATTTTCTTTTATTTGAAATAGTTTTTTTAAGTACATCTATACTATCTAACGCTTTTCCTGTGCCTTTGGCTACACAGTCTAGTGGTTCATCTGCAATATTTACGGGTATTCCTGTTTCTTTAATAATTAATCTGTCTAGACCCTCTAAAAGTGCACCGCCACCTGTAAGCATTATTCCTTGTTCCATAATATCCGAGGCAAGTTCTGGTGGTGTCTTTTCCAAGGTGGATTTTATGGCATCTATTATGTTGAATACTGGATCTTTCATTGCACTATATATTTCAGTTGAGCTGATATTTACGGTCTTTGGCAAGCCCGTTATCATATCTCTACCTCTGATTTCCATGCTTGCTTTTTCTAAATTTATATCTGCGGAGCCTATGTTTATTTTCACGTCTTCTGCTGTTCGCTCCCCTATCATTAGGCTGTATTCTCTTTTTATAAAGCTAACAATGGCATCGTCTAATTCATCTCCTCCAACCCTAATGGATTTTGATGTAACGATTCCCCCCAGTGATATGACAGCCACCTCTGTTGTGCCGCCGCCAATATCTACTATCATTGAACCTGTAGGGTCTTGCACTGGCAGCCCTGCTCCTATAGCTGCAGCCATAGGCTCTTCTATGAGGTAGGCATCCCTAGCTCCTGCGTGAATTGCCGCTTCTTCTACAGCTCTCTTTTCTACCTCTGTTACTCCACTTGGTACACATACGACTACCCTTGGCTGTAAAAATGTTCTCCTTCTCGTAGCCTTTCTTATGAAGTGCTTCAACATGGATTTTGTTATGTCAAAGTCTGCTATTACTCCATCTTTTAGGGGCCTAATGGCTGTGATGCTGCCCGGGGTCCTTCCTATCATTCTCTTTGCTTCTTCTCCCACTGCCAAAACTTGATTGTTGTTGCCCTGAATTGCTACTACTGAAGGCTCCCTTGCCACTATTCCCTTTCCCTTTATATAAACTAAGGTATTTGCTGTGCCTAAATCTATTCCCAAATCCTTTATAAAACTGCTAAATAGTCCCATTATGTTCATTCCTTCCTATATCATTAAATTAAATTTTTCTCCTTAAAGCTTACATACCTATTATCTCCAATAATAATGTGATCTAATACTTTTATTCCTATTAAATTTCCTGCATCTATTAGCCTTCTGGTAATATTGATGTCTTCTTTACTAGGAGTTGGATCTCCACTAGGATGATTGTGCATTAATATCATAGCATTGGCATTTCTCTTAATTGCAGCTTTAAATACATCCCGTGGATGTACTATAGAGGCATTTAAAGTCCCCACGGAAACCTCCTCTGCTACGATGATTTGATTTTTTGTATCCAATAATACTATTCTAAAGTGTTCTCTTTGAAAAAACCTCATTTCATCCATATATAGATTTGCTATGGTACCCGGTTCATTAATCTTTAATTTATTTAAAGCCTCTAAGTAATTCAATCTTTTACCCATTTCAATGGCCGCCAAAATCTGAGCTGCCTTCGATTGACCTATTCCCTTTGTTTCCATTAGTTCTTGTAAAGTAGTATCTCTCAAATAGGCTAGTCCTCTATTATCCCTGCTTAAAATTTTCCTAGCAAGATCTATGGCAGTGTCATTTCTATTTCCCGTTCTAATTATTATGGCTATTAATTCTTCGTTAGATAGGGATTCTGGACCATATATATATAGTTTTTCCCTTGGTCTTTCAGTTTCTGGCAGTTCTTTTATTGTAAATTTTCTTTCTAAATCAATATCAGTGCTCATCTTTTCACCTGCTTTATAAGATACTAATATTAAAGTATTTTTCCAATATGTCATCTAGCTTTTCGATAGGTAAGCCAATCACATTGGTGTAAGAACCGTGGATTTCATCAACTAATATTTGACCGTATCCTTGAATTGCATAGGCTCCAGCCTTGTCCATGGGTTCACCAGTCTTTACATATCTTAGGATTTTGTCCTCTGACATATGTCTGAATTTAACTGTTGTAGTTTCATAATCTACTACTTTTTCTCTGGAATTAGCTCTAATAACGCAAATTCCAGTAAGGACCTGATGCTCTTTGCCATTTAAATTCTTTAGTATGTTAAAGGCATCCCCTTCATCCTTTGGTTTTCCCAGTATTTTTTGGTTTTGTACGACTATGGTATCTGCCCCAATTATTATTTCGTCGCTATTATACTTATTGCTTACCAGAAAGGCTTTTTCAAAAGCCAAAGACATGACTATCTGCTCTGGCCTTTCGGTCAAAGATACTTTTTCCTCTATGGGCAACTTAACCACCAGTGGATCCAGTTTGTATTTTTCGAGCATTTCTATCCTTCGCGGTGAAGATGACGCTAATATTATATTTTTCATGTTTTCTCCTTTAGGCATTAAAGATATGACTTAAACCTTTTTTGAGGTTTTTCGATATAAATATAGATGAAAGACCAACAAAATAACCTGTAAACAGGCTGGTAATCAGCAAAATAGGTAAATACGAATATATTCTAAGATTGCTCATTATATAAACCGCAGTGCTTACTTGTGCTATATTGTGTCCTACTGCTCCCAGTATGCTGACTCCTATTAGGCTGAAGATTTTTGAGAAGTATTTGTATGCTATATACATTACAATACCTGATAGTATACCGCCTGAAAGGCTATACATTAAACTGGAGACACTACCTGTTATCAGCACTAAAACCACACTTTTCAATATGCTAACAACCATGGCCTCCTTAAGTCCAAAAATGACCAATGTAACTAATATAACCATATTTGAAAGTCCAAGTCTAGCTCCTGGTATGACTATGGGTAGTGGTATTGACGATTCAAGGACTGATAGTGCTAATCCGATGGATACTAATAGTGATAGAAATATTATTTTATTTATTCTTTTCATTCTTTGTCATCCTTAGTAACTAATATAGTCTATTTCTCTAGTTTCTGTTGTTCCCTTTATTTCTATGACTAGTCTATTTGGCAAGCAGACAATCATTTCGCCTGGACTAGAAATTGCCCCTTGTAATACATCTAGCTTGTCTGGACAAGATGCCTCTATTACTCTGACATCCCCATCTCCTATTTCTATGAGATTGTATCCAAATTCTGTCTCTATAGGTATGGTTTTACCTATTACTGAATTGTCAAATATCACTTTCTTATACTCTTGTCCATTGACTTGGATGCTGATGTATTTTTCATTATAATTGACTATATTGTTTTTAACAAACCCTAGGGAAACTAAGCTAATTATTATGATTGCGACTATTAAAATTTTATCTCCTTTTGTCATTGAATCCATCCTTTATTTATAGTTTCAGTCATTTACATACATTATTAGTTTACCATTTATAATTTTCATTTACAAGTTAGATTTTTACAAAATAAAAGAGCCAAACTGGCTCTTTTATACGGCTAATTCCTTTACCGCAGATGAGAATATTGCATTAGTTGGGCATTTTTCAGCACAGATACCACAGTTAGTACAGATGTCGTAGTCAATTTTTGCCAAGTAGTTTTCAAAACTAAAGGCATCTACAGGACAATTTTTTACACATATTTGACATCCAATACATCCTATGCTGCAATTGTTTCTGACAACTTTCCCTGCATCCTCGCTTTTACATTTAACTACGAATTCATTTTCATATGGTACTAATTCAATTATTCCCTTTGGACATACTTCGATACATTTCATACATGCTGTACATTTGTCTTTGTCTACGAATGCAACTCCGTTTATCATTTCTATGGCATCAAATTCACAGACCTCTTGACAAGTACCCCCACCTAAACAACCATAAGTACAAGATTTGCTACCTGCTTGCTGTATGTTTTGGGCTCTACAATCTGTAATCCCTTGGTATTCATACTTTTCCTTGGCTTTGTCACAGTCTCCTTGACAAAGTACAGTAGCTACCATTTTCTTCATGTCTTCGGCGTCTTCTCCCATGATTTCAGCTACTCTTTCTGCTACAGGCATGCCGCCAACACTACATCCATTGACAGGTGCTTTTCCATCTGCTATGGCTGCTGCCAACCCATCACAACCAGGGAACCCACATGCACCGCAGTTGGCACCAGGAAGTACGGATCTTATTTCTTCTATTTTGGGGTCTACATCGACATGAAATATGTCTGAGGCTATGGATAGTAAAACTCCAAATCCTAATCCTAGACCACCTAATACTATGATTGGGTTTAATATATCAGTCATAATTTACCTCCTAAATAAGTCCATTGAAGCCTAAAAAGGCGATGGACATTAATCCTGCAGTGATTAGAGCGATAGGAAAGCCCTTTAGTGCTTCTGGCACATCTGCTAATTCTAGCTTTTCCCTAACCCCAGATGCAAGTATCAAGGCTAACGTAAATCCTAAGGATGAACCTATTGCATTAAATATGGTTTGTATTAAGTTATATCCTTCTTGAATATTAAGAATTGCAACTCCTAAAACTACACAGTTTGTAGTTATAAGTGGTAAATATACTCCTAATGCATTGTAAAGAGTTGGACTCATCTTTTTGATTACTAGTTCAACAAATTGTACCAACGCTGCAATTACAAGGATAAATACTATGGTTTGTAAATATTCTAGTCCTAATTTATCTAATATACCCTTTTGTATAAAATAAGTTAATATAGAAGACAATGTGACTACAAATGTTACTGCAACACCCATTCCAGTTGCTGTTTCCATTTTGTTGGATACACCTAAAAATGGACAAATACCAAGGAATCGGGCGAAAACGTAGTTATTGACAAATATTGTTGCGATTAAAATTGTCGCTATACTCATTATTTTTCCCCCTATCTATATTTCACTAGTTGCTTTTTTTCTTCTAGCAACGTTGAATATTCCTATTAATATACCTAGTACTATAAATGCTCCTGGAGGCATTACTAGTATTCCTGCTGGTTGGAAACTTTCGCCAAATAGGGGAATACCAAAGAAACTCCCTGCCCCAAAGATTTCCCTAACTGTCGATAAAGTAACTAATGCCAAAGTATACCCAAGTCCCATTCCTAATCCATCTATTAAGGAAGCTACGGGACCATTTTTAAAGGCGAAAGCCTCTGCACGGGCAAATATAATACAGTTTACTACTATTAGCGGTAGGAATATACCTAATGCTTGATATATTGGCTGCGCATATGCTTTCATAAACATCTCTACTATTGTAACAAAAGTAGCTATTACTATAACGAATGCTGGTATACGTATTTTTTCAGGTGTTGAGTTTCTAAGTAAAGATATTACCAGGTTTGAACCCATAAGAACTGCCACTACTGCAAGTCCCATGGCTAGACCATTGGATACACTAGTTGTAACTGCTAGGGTTGAACACATCCCAATTAACTGTACAAATATTGGGTTATCATTTATAATTCCATTTTTGAATATTTTAAATAGTTTCAATCATTCCACCTCCAAGTACTTTAATTTGAGAGTTCAGAGTTAAATATTTCTCTTGCCGAGTTTACCCCTGCTAAAACTCCATTGGTTGTACCAGTTGCTCCAGACAGGGCTTCTACAGTAATGTCATCAGCTGTAGATAGACCAATGAATCTATTTGTAAACTCCGGCTCCTCAGATCTGGCTCCTAGTCCAGGAGTCTCTGAATGCTCTAATACTCTCATACCCGATACTGTGCCATCTATGTTAAATCCAGTCATTAACAGTAAATCTCCACCAAAGCCCTTTGAGATGTTTTTTATGGCATAGCCTACTACGCTGTCCCCATTAAGAGCTTCAAATATTTCAACTACTGATGGATTGGCCTCTATTATTTGATTTTGCTTATTTTCTTCTAAAGGTTGAAATTTAACATCTTCGCCAAATATTTCCTGTAGCGCACCAATGCTTCCGGCCATCTCAAGCTCTGCAATTTTACCCTTTGTTGCATTGTTTGACACAGCTAAAACTCCCGCTGACACTACTGTAAATACAAACAATATAATCCCCAATTTTAATGTCTCTTTCATTTACTTCGCCCTCCCAAATATTTTTGGAGCAGAGAATTTTTCTATTAAAGGAGATACTACGTTCATTAATAGAATAGAATAAGATACTCCTTCTGGGAATCCACCCTTTACCCTAATTAGGGCTGTTAAAAATCCTGCACCTATTCCAAATACAATTCTTCCCATGGATGTAATTGGTCCCGTGGCGTAGTCTGTTGCCATGAAGAACGCACCTAAAATTAGTCCTCCACCTAAAATGTGATATATTATTTCATCAGCTGGTACACCAAATATTGCTAAAAATATTGCTGCTGCACCTAAATATACAACCGGAGTCCTCCAGTTGATGACTTTTCTAAATATTAGGTATGCTGCACCCAATAATAGAAGTACTGCAGATGTCTCTCCTATGGCTCCTCCTATATTGCCTACAAACATATCTAATATAGATGGCAAATTAGAACCTGCCTGTGCTACTGTAGCTGAGGCTGTACCGTCTACTCCGCCGAATTTCATTATGGCTAGAGGTGTTGCTCCGGTTACTGCGTCGGCACCAGGCAATACATAAGTTGACATTATATTTGGCCAAGATGCTAATAAGACTGCCCTTGCAGCCAGTGCTGGGTTCATAAAGTTTGACCCTATGCCACCAAATAATTGTTTAACGACTATAATTGCAAATCCTGAACCAAAGACCGGTATCCACCATGGCGCATTTGCAGGCAGATTAAATGCAACTAATATTCCTGTAATCAACGCACTGTAATCTTTAATTGTGATTTCTTTCTTAAGCATTTTTTGGATTAAGGCCTCAAAAGCTACTGCTGATGCCGCAGAAACTAATATTAATTTCAAAGCGTTCAATCCGAAAAAGTAAACTGCACCTATCATAGCTGGTATCAAAGCTATGACTACATCTATCATTATTCTCTCAACAGACTCATTGGACCTAATATGCGGTGATGACGATACGATTAGCATATCAGGCACTGCTGATTCTGCTTTTGTAGTATTTAACACTTTACCTTCCATTTATTTTCCCCCTAACTACTGTGATTTTTTCCTCTTTGCAAGGACTTCCCTTTTAGCAAATCTTATGGATTCAACTAATGGCCTCTTTGATGGGCATATAAAAGAACATGAGCCGCATTCTACACAATCTAAGGCCCCAAGTCTTTCTGCTCCTTCGAAGTCCTTTCTAAGTGCGAAGGCAGAAATATATAATGGTTGTAAAAATACTGGACATACTTCCAAGCATCTCCCGCATTTTATACAGGGCGATTCTTTTTCTGCTAAGGCTTCTTCTTCAGTTAGTACTAAAATTCCACCAGAACCTTTGATTACAGGAACTTCTGTCGAAAATTGACTAAGGCCCATCATTGGTCCACCCATAATAATTTTACCTGGAACTCCTTTGAATCCACCGGCTTGATCTATTACTTCCTGGAATGTAGTACCTATTTTAACTATTAGATTCTTAGGTTCGTTTACGCCGTTACCTGTTACTGTCACTACTCTTTCGTATACTGGTTTTCCTTCTAAAATTGCCTCTGATATAGCTTTTGCTGTACTTATATTACTCACTACACAGCCTACATCCATTGGCAGTCCACCTGAAGGAACTTTTCTACCAGTGACAGCATCTATGACTCTCTTTTCGTCGCCTTGTGGGTATTTCGCTTTTAATGTGACGATTTCGACGTTGTCGCCTTCTTGTATTACTGATCTAAGAGAATCAACGGCATCCATTTTGTTGGTCTCTACGCCTATGAATCCCCTCTCAACTCCCAATGCTTTCATTATTGCCTTTAGTCCAAAAACGACTTTTTCTGGCATTTCCAGCATTACTCTATGGTCTGATGTCAAAAACGGTTCACACTCTGCTCCATTTATTATAATGGTATCGATTTTTTTCTCAGGCGGCGGAGATAATTTTACATGAGTTGGGAATCCAGCACCACCCATGCCTGTTATGCCCGATTCTTTGATGATCCCAATTATTTCTTTTGGCGTTAGGTTGTCCAAATTGCCCTTAGGCTTAACCGACTCGTCCACTTCGTTGGTGCCATCAGTCTCTATAACCACGCAGTCGGATTTCATTCCAGTTGGAGTGGTTATCTTGCTTATGTTCTTTACTGTACCAGATACGCTGGAGTGAATTGGAGCAGATACAAAGGCTTTGGATTCGCCAATTTTTTGCCCTATTTTTACCTTGTCTCCTGCTTTGACAAGGGGTTCGCAAGGCGCACCCGTATGCTGATGCAAGGGTATGTATACTATGCTAGGTTCTTTAGCATATTCTAGGGACTTTTTCTCTGTCAACGCCTTGCTGTGCGGTACGTCTACCCCACCCTTAAAAGTGAGATTTTCTAGTTTCATTCTTTCCACCTCTCTATTGTGTTTTAATAAATCGCAAAATAATTAAACATATTATATGCTTAAATAATTCTAATATATTATAACATTAAACAATTATAATGTACATAAATTAGACCCTGTAAAAGAATGTCATTTTTTATACAATTATTTGCAGTTTAAATATTATTCCAATTTATATTTGTAAATATTGTATTAATTTTGTATTAAAAATTATACAAATTTGCATAATTACAAAATTTTAACCTATTATACACAGTCAAAGAACATGAATATGAACGATTACTCATAAACATGTTCTTTTATCTGAAATTATCTCTGTTGGTAGTTTTTTAATCATTTAACAAAGTTTTTATTTCGTTTACAAATTAACGACTTTGTGATTATTTTACGCATTCTATGATTTATTAAGAATATTTAATATCTTAATGTGATTATCTGTAGCTATGGAGACCTGCCAGTAATACATTCACCCCTACAAACGTAAATATTACACATATAAAACCTATTACTGAAAACCATGCAGCTGTTTTGCCTTTCCAACCCCTATTAAATCTCAAGTGCAAATAGGTAGAATATATAATCCAAGTAATCAATGACCATGTTTCTTTAGGGTCCCATCCCCAATACCTTGACCAGGCTCTTTTGGCCCATATTGCACCTGTGACTATGACTAATGTAAGCATCAGGTATCCAAAGGCAGTCACTCTATAGCTCAAGTAATCGCAGATTTCCGCATCTGGTAAATGGGATTTTTTGGTTCCTTTTCCCTTATTTCTTTCATAGATTAAGTACATGACTGATAGGCCTGCCGCTACTGCAAATGAACCGTAGGATATAATGGCAGTACCTACGTGTATGGAAAGCCACCTGCTCTGAAGTGCCGGCATTAAAGGTTTTATTGTCTTTGGAAGCATAGATGCATATCCCATCATTAAAAATGCCAGGGGCATTACAAAAGTACCTACTGCTGTGAATTTATAAATAAAATGTATCGCTAAATAACAAAGCACTATTCCCCAGGTAAAGCTATTGGCAAATTCAAATTGATTGCTAAATGGGAGTCTTCCAGATTCTATTATTCTAAGGACCATGGCTGCTGTGTGTACAATAAATCCCGCCAATGATACTGTAACTGCAAATTTGCCAACACTATCTTTCGATGATACTAAAAATATAAAAAATCCTAAAGAAGCTATTATATATATAATAAATGATAAAGTGAAAAACAACTCTTCAAAGTATATAATATCCATTATACTTCCTCCTTTTCCGATTCATCATTTGCTTGTAATATCTTTTTCATCTGCAATGTAAATCCCCATATATTTTGTCTTGTTATTGGCAATATGGAGTTTTCTTCTACTACTAAGAATTTTGGATAATAGTAAAATGACATTAATAGCCCTATAAATAAAAATAGTACCCCTATTAATACAAAGTAATATCCAAAGTCCTTCCTATATATAAGGCCCGTATAGAGAAAAGAGTCCTCAAAAGTTATTTCGATATCTTCATATTTTATGGCCTGTCCAGGTTCTGTTATATAGGAATCAATGTAGTTACCAAACTCATACAACACTACTGCATAATGGGGGTGTTTGACTTCTTGGCTAAGGGTCATGGGTTGTCCCATTTGATCTATGCTAAAATCTGGATAATAGCCATATAAATATACTGTTAAATGTTTTGGTTGGTAAAAGTATTGTTCATTGTTTTTTAATATGCTTTGATTTAAAATATCTCCTTGACTATCCTTGATGCTTAAATTGCTTACCCACCCAAAGCTGGATTGATATATGCTAAGGCCTTTATAGTCTAGGGGATTGTTTACCCAAATTTTTTTGGAATCTTTATGTTTCCCATTTTCAAACACCTTTAAATCGCTATAGTACTGTTCTGTAGAACCGTCTTCCCTGAAACCTAAATAAAAGTCTTCCAGTTCTATGGAAAATCCTTGCTCCATAAATGTCTTAGTCTCACCAGGCATTAAATTTACAAATCCTTCATAGGCGAATAAGTTTCCTAAAAAGCTTCCCAAAATAATTACAATAATACCTAGGTGGGTAACTGTTGGCCCAAGTACGCCTATCCGATTTTTTGCCGCCTTAAATCCCTTTTCTGTATCGTAAATTTTAAATCTCTTTTTTAATAGTTGTAATTTAAATAACTCTATGTCTTTCTTGTGGTCCCACAAGTTTTCCGAATCTTTTCTTGGTGATGGAAAATAGTCGTCCTTTATTCTCCTCATTTGCGATGGCAATAAATCTATGGTGCAGCCTGTTAGATTTACTAGAAAAAACAATAACAATCCCCGATAAATAAAGGAACTATAGACTTTGTTAAATTGCAAAATCATCATAATATTGCCAAAGCTTTTGTACTTCTCCATGTAAAATTCAGGTGCAACTCCCTGAGGTATAACTGTTCCAATTATAGAATATGTAGCTATAGCTATAAATAATACGATTGCAAAGCGAAAGCTTATTAAAAATCTTCCTATTTTTTTGATCATATTAATCTCTCCTATTTATCTTTTGTAAAACTAAAAGGGGAAAATTCCCCTTTTAGTTTTCATATTCTCTATGGTCTTGGAACTATTAGTCTTAAGTTTTCTTTGCTGTCGGACTCTATTATGTCCTCTTCTCTTAAGAAGAGTTTGTCGTTGTCATGACATGATTCACAAGACTCATTTTGGAATGTGCTCCTTTGGATATTATGTGTTGGAGAATATTTCCAATTGTTTATGTTGTCAAAGTTTGGGAGCATATTTGGTTCTACTGTGTCAAAGGAGTTGGCAGCAGTAGGTATATGTCTTAAAGTTACGTATTTATATGGTCTTTCCTCTGTTGGGTTTGGATTTAGTCCTATTCTAAACATCAGTTTACTGTCTGAGGCACTCTTTAATGCAGATTTGTCTTCGTTATATGTGACATGACATTCGAAGCAATTGTTATTTGCTTGGGCATGACATACTTGGCATGATAACATATCCCCATGGGCGTTGTGGGCTTCGATTTGGGAATTGCCCGACATTTCCTCTTCATGACAATCAAGACATGATGGCAATGCTTCATCCCACATTCTCTCCCCAACTTCTCCTGTGCCGTGAAAATTATCTATATTGTGACAATCCATACAATCCATTCCTAATTCGAAATGGACATCCCCAGAAAATCCTACTTCTCCCATGAATTCCCCTGCAGTTCTGGCACCGTGGCACCCGTAGCAAGTTTCTTCCATTGGAGGTGTCTTAAAGAATTCGTGTTGATTTATTAATCCTCCAGTATAATTACTTGGTCTACTGACATGGCATTCGCCGCAGGTTGCATGACAGCTCATACAGTTTTTGTCAAATACTTCTGCATGGGCCGGTGAATCTGGCATTGAATCCGTGCTTGCAAATGACATCAATCCATTTTCCATTCCATGTAAATTGTAGTGTATGGAACTGGCATATGTCTCAGTTACGCCTACGTGACATTGAGCACAGACTCCGTCGTTATCTTCTGATGGGTATGGATTCATAGTGGCGTGTGCTTGCTCTTGAGTTGGTAAGTTTTCACCTGAGTGGCAATTGATACAACCTAATTGTCCGTGTGAAGTCTCTAAAAAATCTTTTGATACTAAGTACATGTCTACAGCTTCCAGCTGTGGTCCTGCTACGCCTCAACCTCCTTCTCCTCCATGGCCTTCATCTGACTCTATTATTACTGAACCTATAATGGATTCGCTTGTATGACAAGCTATACAGTTGCTACTATCTATTGGCTCGATAGCCACGGGAGTTGTTAGTTTCTTAGCAATATGTTCTGATTTGTTTGTTAATTGATAGGTAAACAAAATAACTACTGATAATGCTATTAGGATTGCGGCACCAAATATTGCTTTTTGGTAGAATTTTTCTTTCATAATCTCACCTCCGAATATTTTTCTCAGAAGCATTCTATTTTGGGGGCCTTAGCCCCCAATCTTTTTATTCTACGACTGGTAATTCTGCCCCAGCCCAGCCTGCCATGCCTCTTGTGATTATTGAAGCATTGTATCCATTTAGCCTAAGCATTGTCATTATTTGCGCTGCTGTTTGGCCAGAGTAGCAAGCTAGATAAACTGGTCTGTTTTTAGGTATTTTATCTAGATTTTTTCCTACCTCTTTAAATGCAATGTTTGTCGCTCCTTCTATGTGACCCTTGGCAAAGTCTTCTCCTGATCTAAGGTCTACTACAAAGACAGCATCTGGATTTTCTTCTAATATTTCGCTTACATCTGCTGCTGCTTCCATGTAGGTTTTTCCTTCGTCAAAGAATTTTGCTACTGCATCCCATACTATTTGTTCTTCTTCCGATAAATCTGGCGTTTTTGCATCTGGTAGTGCATTTTCTGTTGTTTCTAGGGTATCTTCTCCCAATTCTAATGTATTCCAACCGAAGTTCATGCCGCCTTGGAAAGAAATTACATTAAATCCCAAGAGTTTTACTGTAGATACCCCTAGACCTGAATTCTGTCCTGAGTAGCAATACATGATTATTTGTTTGTTTGTAGGAAGTCTGTCTAAGTTTTTACCCATTTGAGCAAAAGGAATGTTTACTGCACCTGGTAAGTGGCCTTTGTCATAATCTTCCTTAGCTCTCATGTCAACAATAAACAATGCGTCTGGATTTTCTTCAATTCGTTCCATTGCTTCTTTAGCAGGTATCATGTTGCTGTTTTCTGGTATGTTGTTTAGATAAGTAGTTGTGTGCTCAAGTATGACTGCTGCAGGGTCTAAAGGTTCTTGAGCGTCGACTTGTGTCGTATCTTTAACTTGGGTCTGTGATGCATCGTCGTCGACTACTGGCGGTGCCTCTTGCTTTGCACAGCCACTCAAAATACTTAGAGATAGTAACAATGCTAACAAAATACTTAAAAACCTCTTCATCTTCATTGATTTCTTCCCCCTTGTTTTGATTGATATTAAACTAACTAGTAGCTTTGTTATTATTATAGCATACCTAGGTATTGTAATCAATATACAAAATTGCCATTATTTAAAATTTTTTATATAAAAAACACTCCATATTATATGGAGTGTTTTTATCAATGCAGAGAAAGGGACTCGAACCCTCATGCCGTTAAAGCATACGCCCCTCAAACGTACGTGTCTACCAGTTCCACCACCTCTGCTTATTTAATTATGGACTACAATTTCATTGTAGTCCATGTCTTACTATATTATTTTACTATATTTTCATCTTTTTTTCAACAAATCTTTAATTCTAAATTACTGCAGGTCTTTCGGTATAAATACATTTTCTATGCCCTTATATGGATTGAAAAATGTTGGTTCCAAATCCCCTACAATTTTTTTATCTAATAGTAAAGCCTTGTTTTTAAAAAATAAACTTATATATGGGAGCTCGTCTACTATTAACTCCTGTATTTTGTCATATGCTTTTACCTTGTTTCCTCTATTTCCATCCAAAAATGCCTTTTCTAATAATTGGTTCATATTTTCGCTGGAGTAATTTATGAAATTGGTATTATATCCTATTTGCGAGCTGTGAAATGCAAAGGACAAATCGGGAATAACTGATATTTGCCAGCCTAAAAGGGCTATGTCATAGTCTCCTGATATTAAAACATCATTCACTTCTTTCCATTGTTCTTCTATATCTTCTGCTGTCAGCTCATCGCTTCTTTTCCCTTCCGGAAAAATCGTTATTTCAATTCCCAATTTTGCAAGGTCGTTCTTAATTAATTCTGCTGTTTTCATTCTCATTAAATTATAAGAATTGGTCAGCAGTCTAAATGAAAGTTTATTTCCTTCTTGATCCTCTAAGATTCCGTCTCCATCTGTATCTTCAAAACCCAATTTCATAATTTCACTTTTTGCCAATTCCAAATTATATCCATATGTATTGGACTTTGATGACAATAACCATGAGTCTGGATGTATCGGCACATCTATTTGAGTGCCGTGGCCAAGGTATAGATTTTGGATAATGGATTGTCTATCTATTCCATAAACCATTGCCTTTCTCAGGTTATTTCCATTTTCTTCGGAGAAAACTTCATTTTTAAAGTTGAACCCTAAGAATTCATAGTTGTTTGAAACAAATTCGTATGTTTTTATTCTATTGTTTTGCTTATACTTGTCCCAGTCTACTCCTATGGTTGTTGCCATATTTATTTGCCCTGTTTCAAATGCTGTTAGTATATCTTCTTCATTCTCTAATACCTTTCCTGTTATATTGTCGATATAGGGCCTGCTTCTCCTATAATTATCGTTTGCAATTAAGGTTATTTGCTTCATCTTTTCATATGATTGGAATACAAATGGCCCTGTGCCTATGGGTGTATAATTGTTGACCTCCAATGCACTGGCGTAATCCTTGTTTCCACCTTTTGTAGTTTCAAAAAGATGCTTAGGAATTATGGGGAATGTCAATACTTCTAAATTATTGTTAAAGGCCCTGTCAAATGTAATCTCGAAGGTCATATCCTCTATAATCTTAATATCGATTATCCTGCGTAAATCGCTTGGACTGAAAGATCCCAATGCCTTGGAGAACATTTGATTGTAGGTGCTGTCTATATCTGCGTATTTAATGGTGTTAATTGTAAATTGGACATCTTCTGGTGTTAATTTTTCACCATCATGCCAATATATTTCGTCCATTAGCTCAATTTCTATTGTTCTGCCATGGTCTTTTATGCTATAGGACTTTGCCAGTTGCGTTTTGATATTTAAATCTTCGTCAAACTCAAATAGACCTTCGAAAATTAGCTTGCTAAAAAAATAGTAGCTGCTATTTTCTGTCATTAGAGGATTTAAAGTATCAAAATTAGTCAGCGGTACAACTATTTGTCCTCCAAACTCAGGCGTGTACTCTACTATGGCTTCTATGTCGTCTTCTATATTATCTTCCATATCCAAATTCTCATCTTGTATTTGACAGCCGCTAAGGACAGCCAAAATCATCAGTGCTATTATTGTGATTGCTATATACTTTGTTAGTTTCATCTTTGTCCTCCCTATATAATCCCTATAAATGATTTTATGGTCCTTCTAATATTATGTAATAAATTAATATAAAAGGAGTCTGTTTTTCTTCCGCTTTTTATATTTCCATATATCTTACTATAAACCTTATAATTTTGTTTTACTCTTTTTAAATAATCTTCTGTTTCTTTAAAGGGTATATTTGTAAGGTTTACTCCATCCTCTGAGTATTCTCTTTGACATAGCCATTTACTCACGTTTCCGCTGCCAGCATTATAAGCTGCCAACACTAAGTCAAATCTGCTGTCGAATTCACCCATTAACGTGTCTAAATACCATGCTCCAATCTTTATATTAGTTTCTGGATTAAAAAGCGTGTCGTCATCATAATCTTCTATTGACAATACTTCACTGGCCCATTGTCCAGTTTGAGAGCTTATCTGCATTAAACCTCTGGCACCTTTTTTTGATACTGCATTCTTGTCGTATTTACTCTCTACGTTGATAATAGATGCTATTAGATAGAAGTCAATATTGTATTCTGCAGAGTATTTTTCTATAGATTCTTCGTATATCAAGGGGTATTTTGTCGTTATATAAAATAGCCCTACGAAAAGTATAAAAACTATGACTACAATTGATGTTATTATTTTTTTTATTAATCTTATTGGTCTTAACAACGAGCTACCCCTCCAAGATTTAGATTATTTCATTTAATGCTTTTTCAATCTTTAATTTTAATTCTCTTAAATCTCCCCCATTATCGATAATCTTGGAAGATCTTGTCTTCTTCTCATTTATATCTATTTGTGCTGCTATCTTTTTTAAAGCTTCTTCTTTGCTTATTTTATCTCTATCCATAAGCCTTTTTATTTGCGTATTTCTTGTGGTGTAAATCAGCCATATTTCATCAAATTCAATACCGTATTCTGTGAATAATTGGTATTCTTCAAATAATAGTGGAATATCTAGAAATATTATATCATTTGATTTAGATAAATCTCCTATGATTTTTAAGGTTTGATTCAGTATATAGGGATGTATGATTGAATTTAGTTTTTTTCTAGCTTGGTCATCGTTAAATATCAGCTTCCCCAATGCTTTTCTGTTTATTGTTTTATCCTCGTTTATTATACTTTTTCCGAATTCCTGAGTTATCTTATTATAAGCTGGTTTTTGAGGTTCTACTACTTCCCTGGATATTTTGTCTGAATCTATTACTGCATACCCTTTGTCAATAAGCATGTTTGATACAGTTGATTTGCCTGTGGCAATACCTCCTGTCAATCCTATGAGCCTAAGTTTATTTCGTTTCATACCAGCTATCACCAACCTCTAGGTCTACTAATAGGGGTATGTCTAGTTTTATTGAGTTTTCCATGACATCTTTAAGTATTTTTTTGACTTCTTCAGATTCGTTTATCGGCGCCTCAATTATTAATTCGTCGTGAATTTGCAGTATTAATCTAGATTTTAGGTTTCTTTTTTTCAATTCCCAAAACACCTTTACCATAGCCATCTTTATGATGTCTGCTGCGGAGCCTTGGATAGGGGTATTCATGGCTATACGTTCTCCAAAGGACTTTATGTTGAAATTTCTTGCCTGCAGTTCAGGTACATATCTCCTCCTATGGAGTATTGTCTCTACATATCCCTGCTCTTTTCCTATGTTCACAATGTCCTCCATATAATCTTTGACTTTTTCATAATTTTTCAGGTATTTATCTATATATATTTTTGCCTCTTTCCTAGTGATATTCAAATCTCTAGATAGTCCATAATCTGAAATTCCATAAATTATACCAAAGTTTACAGCTTTTGCACTGGATCTCATATGGGAGCTTACTTCTTCCATGGATACATTGAATACTTCTGAAGCTGTTTTTCTATGTATATCCTCATTGTGTATAAAGGCATCTATCAGCTTTGGATCCTTTGATATATGGGCTAATATTCTCAACTCAATTTGAGAATAATCTGCATCTACCAGGGAATAACCATCTTCCGCTACAAAGGCTTTTCTTATTTTCCTACCGTCTTCTGTCCTGACAGGGATATTCTGTAGATTTGGTTCTGTGCTGCTTATTCTCCCAGTAGAAGTTATGGTTTGATTGAAGCTGGAATGTATTCTTTTTGTGTCTTCGTTGATTAATGCCAAAAGTCCGTCAATGTACGTGGATTTTAACTTTACTATTTGCCTATATCTCAGTACCTTTTCTATCATAGGATGCATATCTTTTAATTTATCCAGTACCTCAGCATCTGTTGAATATCCTGTTTTTGTCTTCTTTATAATTGGTAGCCCCAATTTGTCAAATAGAATCTCGCCCAATTGCTTTGGAGAATTTATATTAAATTCCGCACCGGCTAGATTGTATATTTCCCGGGTAAGTTTTTCGATTTCTTCATCGTACTCCTTACCTAATCTCTTTAATTCATTTGTATCTATTTTAAACCCTTCGTATTCCATATTAGCCAACACCTCTACTAAGGGTAATTCTACATCATTATAGAGGTCTATCATTTCTTGCTCTGTAATGGTCTTCATCATTTTATCTTCAATGCTGAATACTGTATCTAAGGTAAAAGATACTATTTCTCCTAATTCTTTTTCTGTCAATTGGTTATAACTTTTTCTTTTTTTCCCCTTGCCCAATATCTTTTCTTCGTCCGTTCCTGGAATACTTAGGTATTCTTCACTTAGATTTTTAATGAAATAGCCATTTTGCGTTGGATCTAATAAATATCCAGCTATCATCGAATCAAAAGACATTCCTGACAATTGTATGGACATCCTCAAAAGTGTGACTATTTCTTTCTTTAAATTGTGTCCAATCTTTTCTATTTTCTCATCTTCAAATATAGTTTTAAATTCCTCAAAGAATTTCTTTTTGTCGTCTTCAAATAAAATAATATTAGTTGGTTTGTTTTTTGTTTTTATTCCAATACCAATTATTTCGCTTTCAATATAATTGTCCTCTGCTGTGATGATTTTAAAGCTGAATTTCTTTTCCTTTTCTATCTCCTTTATTATAAAGCTATATTGATTGTCTTTTATTATATTGTATTCAAGACCTACTGATTTTACCTCTTCCCCTTCAAAGGTAATTTTTTTGAGTAAGCTATTGAATTCCAAGTTTTCATACAAAGATTTTAATTTATCCCACTTTGGTTCTTTCACCTGAAATTCATCTATATCAATGTCCGTGGGAACTGTAGTCATTATTTCCCCTAGCCTTCTGCTTAAAAATGCCAGTTGTTTGTTCTCAGTTAGATTTTCTTTTAATTTCTTTCCTTTTATATTATCTAAGTTTTCATAAATATTTTCAATTGTATCATATTCTTTGAGCAATTTTAATCCAGTCTTCTCTCCAATTCCTGGTACCCCTGGTATATTATCGGAGGCATCTCCCATCAATCCTTTTAAATCTATTAATTGATGGGGTGTAATGCCAAATTCATCTATTATTTTATTCCTATCGTATTCTTCTATCTCTGTAATTCCTTTTCTAGTAATTAATACTTTTGTGTTGTCTGTGGCAAGCTGTAAATAATCTTTATCTCCTGTAACTAGAAAAATTTCATAGTCCTTTTCACCTTTTTTTGCTATAGCCCCTGCTATGTCATCTGCTTCATATCCAGACAATTCTAGGTAACTTATATTCATTGCTTCCAGAATATCTTTCATAATTGGAAACTGTTGGGCTAATTCTGAAGGAGTGGCGGACCTATGAGCTTTATATTTATCGTACTCTTTATGCCTAAATGTTGGACCTTTCTTATCAAATACTATGCATAAATAATCAGGATTTATATCTTCCTGGACCTTGTATAACATAGTTAAAAAACCATATAAACCATTTGTATATATACCTTCTTTATTTGATAATAGCGGCAAGGCATAAAAGGCTCTATGTAATAGGGAACTCCCGTCAATAACCATTAACTTTTTTCTATCCATTTAAAAATCACTCCATTCTATTGTCCATATCTTTAAGTATACCTTAAAAGGTTTAATCAGTAAACAAAGGTAAAATAAAAATATTGATTTATCTTTTAGTTTGTGGTATTATTAGTTTATTGATTTCGCCGAAGTGGTGGAACTGGCAGACGCGCTGGACTCAAAATCCTGTGGTAGCAATACCGTGCGGGTTCGATTCCCGCCTTCGGCATTATCAAAGGACCAAGTATTTTATACTTGGTCCTTTACCTTTTATCATAAGCATTTTAAATAAACAGATAGCCCTGTGGCTACCTGTTTATTACACTCATTTTGATTCAGTATGTAATTCCATGAGTTCCGTCAGCGACAATTCTATAACTTTTTTTGTTACAGAAATAATGTAATCTTTTTCCTCTTCTGAAAATTCTATTATGCTCAATGAATACAATAAATCCTTGGCAATTAGCAATAAATTTTCTACCATCTTTTTCCCCCTAAACAATATCATCTAGTTATTATACTATTCTACACAAGTAAAAAAATTCCTTCTTTCCATAGGGAAATAAATAGACTAGGTTAAAGGTCCTAGTTTTAAAAGTCCTTTGCTAAATCATCTAGTGCTTTTCCAGTCACCCTAAATACAGTCCACTCATCCATTGGAACGGCACCTATGCTTTTGTAAAACTCTATGGATGGTTCATTCCAATCTATGCACCACCATTCAAATCTACCGCAGTTTCTCTCTTTTGCTAATTTAGCAAGAAATGCAAGAAGCGTCTTTCCATATCCTCGATTTCTCATTTCTGGCCTTATATACAAATCCTCAAGATAAATTCCCGGCCTACCTAAAAATGTTGAAAAGTTGTGGAAGAATAGAGCAAATCCTATGGGTTCTCCTTCGTATTCACCGATAATAACTTCTGCTGCCTTTTTTACAAATAAAGAATCAAACAGTATCTCTTCTGTTGCCACCACCTCATGTAATAGTTTTTCATAATCTGCCAGTTCCTTGATAAACTTCAGTATTAATTTTACGTCTTTTTCTTCTGCAAATCTGATGTTAAACCCTTTCTTTCTAGTCTTTATTAATCCCAACACAATCTACTCCTCCTTTATTATTATGATATACTTAATGCTCCTACGCTTAACAGCCATACTATGGCTCCTGATATTAGGTTACCGATTATTATAGAGGGAAATGCCCATTTGTATCTAATATTCAATAATGCAGCTATAAGGCTGCCACTCCATACTCCCGTACCTGGAATTGGCAATGCAACAAATATTAACAGTCCTAAGGAACCATATCTTCGAATAAAGTGAGATTTGTTAAAACTTCTGGCAACTAACCTATCTACAATTTTTCTAAAGACTTTTGTCTTCTTTAAGTTGTCAAATATGGGCTTAATTGCAATCAAAATAAATGGAACGGGAATTAGGCTGCCGATAAAACCAAGAAAAAAAGCGTGTAAAGGCGACAATCCTAAGGAGATACCTACGGGTATTGCACCCCTTAATTCTATAATTGGCAATGCTGCTGTCAACATTACTGTAAATTCAATACTTAATATGTTAAATATTTCCCTTAGTATTGCCATTTTTATTATTCTCCTTTTTAACATTAAATGTTATTCTTTCTTATTAATGTTTCACCTACTATTATATCAGTTAGGAGTAAAAAGTGGTTATTATTTCCATAAATTTAATGGCACCTTTAAAGTCCAAGACTTAAAGGTGCCATTAAATTTATAAGTTTTTCAGTTCTTCATTTAAAATCTCGTCGTATGTCTTTAATCCAGTGACCTTCGCAGCTAATTCTGTCAATGGAATTATATCATCTCTCTCAATATATTCTAATGCGAATTTTCTATTTAAAGTCATTAGTTGTTTTAGGCCTGTCACTACTCTGTGAATATATGAATATACCCCGACGGCACCCGTAGGTATATCTTTTGCATCATTGCCATAATAGGCCTTCAACTGCCTATACCCTGTAAATACCTCTTCTACAGTATTTCCAAATCTTTCGTATCCTTTAACTGCCTTTCCCTGCCTTAGCAGTTCTCCTACTGTTTTGCCGCTCATACCTGCTGCCATGGCACCTCTGCCTATGCCTACTAAACCGACATATGGTGCACCCATGGACAATGTCTTGAATACATGATCCTCAGTCACTATTCCACCTGCTATTGCGATTTGAGGCAATGGGTATCCCTTCTCTTCCAGTTTCTTCAATGTTTTGTATATGATACTTTCCATGTATACAGTTGGTATTCCCCACTCGTTCATCATCTTAGATGGACTATTGCCTGTGCCACCCCCTGCTCCGTCAAAAGTTACTAAATCAACTTCTGCTTTTGATGCAATTTTAAGGATGGTTACTAGGTCCCTAGGGTCAAAAGGTCCCACCTTAAATAGGATTCTCTCGGCACCTAAATTCCTTAATTCCTCAATCCTCTGTAGTAATGCTTCCTCATTCCACATTGGAATTCTGCCAATCTTTTCGAAAAATGGCCCTATGCCCTTTTTATAATCTTCGGCTACTTTGGAATCTGAGGGATCTGGATTGATATAATACCCTTTTTGCTGTTGTTTCAGAGCTTCTTCTAATTCCTTTACTATTCCCATACCTTGTATTCCTTTAGCACCTTGGCCAAATTTCAATTCTACTGTTTTCACTCCCAATTTTGTAATGGCATAATCCAATACCCCCATACCTTCATCGTCGAAGTTGCCTTGTAATCCAATTTCTCCATATCCTCTGTAATACTTTCTAAAAGTATTTACCATGTCTTCAACTAAAGGCGATGATACTACCTTTCCATTTTCTAAAACTAAGTTTTCATCCTTTGGTATTCCATCTTCTCCAATGATTACCCCAATTCCCGCCAAGGCAGCTCCTGCAAAGTAATCCCTCCAATCTAACTTTGCAATTGCTGGAAGTATTATGGGGGCCTCCAGTTCTACTTTGTTTTTAATGCCTAGATTTGCTTTTACGTTTACATTTGGAAATGTCGCCTTATCGGCATCTTCCTCAATTCCCACCGCACCAAAAACCCTGCCATTAATATTGAAATGTGATAAATCCAGTGGATAGTCTTTTTCAGATGCAAACTGGTTTATGTCTGTTTTATACGGATATATTGCCTCTGAACCTCTTATTGCCGACAAGCCTATTTCACATGTTCCTGTGCAATTATAAGTACAAACTGCGCACATACCTGAAAATTGAGATACATTTTCCGGTGTCCTCATCTTTGTGTTTGTAATAGTACTTCCCAATGAAGGACTATAAGCCATAATATCCCTCCTAATATAATTGTTGACATATGTCACTTTCATTATATTCCTTTTATTTCCTAAACTCAACGATGGAATTCAGATAAAATTTTTTAAATAATTTGTTGACATGATATTCTATTTATGTTACTATGTGCTTAGTGTATATAGTGAATGAACATATAGCATATAGGTATATAGTCGTCATATGTAATATGCTGTCAGATATTGAACGATTTTAATTTTATTGTGAGGTGATATATAAGGTGAAAAAAAATAAAGAGGGTTGCTCCCGTATGCACAATAGAAGTGGATTATTAGAGGCTTGTCTTTTGATATTGCTAAAGGAAAACAAGTCATACGGTTACAATTTGATGAACGATTTGCATAAGTTTGGTTTTGAGGAGGATTCTCTAAATATTTCAGTTATTTATCGAAATTTACGAAGTATGGAGAAAAGAGGTCTAATTACTTCTTCTTGGGCAGAAAGCGATCAAGGTCCAAGGAAGAGAGTTTATGAAATTACGGCGGACGGCGAACAAGACTTGAAAAATTGGATTTGGATGTTAAAAAACAGAAAAAGTCAAATTGAAACTATTATTGAAAAGTATGAGAATTTAAAATAATTTATTAGGAGGTTAATATGCAAAATATAATTTTTTATTCATTAGCTATTGGTTTATTGTTGGTTTCGTTTATGAAGGACAAAAAAAAGACGAAGCAATCTTTAATGAAAGCTTGGAAGTCTTTTGAAAATATACTTCCGCAAATGTTGTCAATGATAACCTTAATTGGGGTTATAGTATCTGTCTTAAGCCCCGAAACCATAAGTAAGATTATTGGTAATTCCTCTGGTTGGTATGGCGTTATCATAGCAGCATTGTTGGGTTCAGTCACATTAATACCTGCTTTTGTGGCTTTTCCATTGGCGGCAATTTTGCTGCAAAATGGTGCTGGATATATGCAGCTTAGTGCGTTTATATCTACTTTAACTATGGTTGGTGTCATCACATTCCCATTGGAAATCAAGTTTTTTGGCAAGAAATTTACTATATTGCGAAATTCTTTAGCTTTTACTCTTGCCTTTGTAGTGGCGTTTATTATCGGAAAGGTGGTAGTGTAATATGAAACTGCTGAAAAGATACCTTATGTTTATTTTGTCTTTAGGCCTTGTAGCCTTGGCTTTTATTTGGAATAAGGATATTGGAGTGAAATCAGTAAATACAATTATAAATAGTTCCAAGGAAATGATGTTGATTTTACCTCCTGTGTTTATTCTCTTAGGTCTATTGGATGTATGGGTGCCAAGGGATACTATGGTTAAATTCATGGGTGAGGAATCAGGCTTATTGGGTGCAGTATTAGCATTTTTAGTAGGTTCTGCTGCTGCAGGTCCCCTTTATGTCGTATTTCCAATTGCTGCAGCCTTTATGAAAAAAGATGCTAAGTTTTCCAATATTCTAATATTAATCGGTGCTTGGTCCAATACAAAAATACCTATGCTGCTATTTGAATACTCTTCCCTTGGGGGTAAGTTTATGTTTACTAGATTGGCCCTAAATATACCTATGATACTGCTAATGACCTTTATTATGAACCACGTATTAAAGGCTGATGAAAAGGCTAAAATATATGAATTAGCAAATAGTTTCTAAAAAAGCTGGCTTCCGCCAGCTTTTTAAAACATTAATTCTAAAAATTCTTCTTTAGTTGTACTGCCAAAGTATTTTTCCAGTGGCTCATTTTCAATGGCTTTTTGCACTTCTGTTTTTTCGTACTTAACTCCGTTTAATTTTTCTTGGAGTAATGCCACATCTGCAGTTCCAAAAAAATCTCCATATATTTTGCTGCCTTTTATCAATCCATTTACTACGTTAAACCTGATATCTATGCTTCCAAAGGGAAATCTTTTGTAGTTTTGATAATTAAACTTTGGAGATTCACCGTAATTCCACTCCCATGTGGAGTACTTTTCCTCGTAAAGTTTTTGTATGTTTTCCAAATCGGTTTCCGATAATTTGTATTCTTCTGGCTGAAGGCCTTCCATTGCAAAAATGTTCTTAAGTAATAAGTCTCTGAATCCAAAAATATCCACATCGACGGTCATATAGGGTTTGATATTTGTTACCCTAGATTTTACAGATTTAACCCCCTTAGATTCGATTTTATCTTGTTTTACATTTAAAGCTTTAGATAACACGTCTAATTTAGTATCAAACAACAAAGTTCCATGGTTAAGGACTCTTTTTTTCCAAACAGATTGTGCTATTCCTGAAAACTTTTTCCCATCTATCGTGATGTCATTTCTTCCAGAAAGTTCACTATTGATTCCAAGTTTCTCTAGGGATTTTACAATTGGAATATTGTATTTTTTGAAATCAATGGTTTCAGGTCCTGAGGTCATAGATATGATACTGAAATTCAAATTTCCCAAATCGTGGTATACTGCACCTCCACCTGTTATCCTCCTAACTACTTTTATGGCATTTTCATCTACATAATCTTGATTGATTTCCTCCAATGTGTTTTGATTTTTCCCGACGATTATTGCAGGACCGTTAATCCAAAGTATTACATAATCCTCCTTTAAATCTAACTCCTTAAAACAATACTCCTCAAAGGCTAAATTATACCTTGGATCATTGGAATTATTAACTAGATACTTCATAAGCTTTTTCCTCCTTTGTTTTATCTACTTCCCAATGGATATATTTAAATCCATCAGTATATGTTGTAGGTCTATTAATTGATTTTTTAAATCGTCGTATTTTTGTACCAGTACCTTGTCGTCTATAAATGTATCTGACTTATCAATTAAGGCCTCAAATTGATTATATGCTGTTTTTAGTTCATTTTCAATGTCTGCTTTTAATTTGTCTGGTAAAATCCTTTGGCTTTTAGTTAATTCCACTTCATTCTTTCCAATGGTGAAACTATCACCTAGTTCAGGGATTATAGTTTTTATATTGTAATAATTTTCTATTTGCTCTCCAAGAGCTGCTGCAGGTTTTTCTTCTCCATGAACTATAAATATCTTTTTTGGCTTTTTTCTAAATTTCCCAACCCAGTTAAGAAGCATATCTCGATCAGCATGACCTGAAAATCCTTCTATATCGTAAATCTCTGCTTTTACATTTATCTCCTCACCTAGTATTTTAACCTTCTTTTTCCCGTCTAGAAGAATTCTGCCCAAAGTCCCCTGAGCCTGGTAACCTACAAATACTAAAGAGTTCTTTTCATCCCATAAATTGTGTTTTAGATGGTGTCTTATTCTTCCAGCTGTCGCCATACCGCTGGAGGATATAATCACCTTTGGAAACCTGTATTTATTTAAGGCTGCAGATTCTTCTTGACTACGTACATATCTTAAATTTTCAAATGCAAAGGGATTGTCGCCCCTAAGAACCAATTCCCTAGCTTCTTCTCCAAAACTACTGGAATTTCGTTCATAAGCTTCTGTCGCCTCTACGGCCATGGGGCTGTCTACATATATGGGCACCTTCATATGGTGCTCAATATTTGGATGATATTCATAATATTTATTTAATTGATATATTAGTTCCTGAGTCCTGCCCACAGCAAATGATGGAATGATTACTGTCCCACCTCGTATTACTGTTTTGTTGATGATTTGCATCAGTTTTTCTGTGCTTTCCTCAAAACTTTCATGTACTGTATCTCCGTACGTTGATTCAATTACTAGATAGTCTGCATCGTCAATAAATTCTGGATTTCTAATAATTGGCCTATTTGTAATGCCTAAATCTCCTGAAAAGACAATTTTAATATCTTCATTGCCATCTTTTATCCATAGTTCCAATATTGACGAGCCTAAAATATGGCCTGCATCCCTAAATCTAACCTGAATGTTTCCGTTTATCCTTATGTTTTGTCCATAAAAATAAGGTTCGAAATAATTAAGGCTGTTCTCCGCATCGGCCATGGTATATAGGGGTTCTATGGGTTCCCTTCCAGCCCTTTGTCTCTTCCTGTTTTCCCATTCCACATCTGATTCTTGTATTTTGGCACTATCCTTTAACATTATCTTACATAAATCGAAGGTAGGGTTTGTGGTGATTATCCTCCCCCTAAATCCCTCTCTCACTAGCTTTGGAATTCTTCCACTATGGTCAATATGGGCATGGGTCAGAAATAGAAGATCTATGTCCTTTGGATTATAGGGAAACTTCTCATAATTTAACTTCTCTAAATCTTTGCTGCCTTGAAACATACCGCAATCAACTAAAATATTGTGGCTTTTAGTCTTTATTAAGTAATTGGACCCTGTAACTATTTTTGCTGCACCGTAAAAATTAATATCCATTGATACGCCCCCCATTTATACATTACATTCACTTTGTTTTTACCCAAGAAAATCTTATTTAACACAAAAAGTGCCTGATGGCACTTTTGTATAATGGTAAAATATAATGTCTTTTATTCTCCAGACAAAACTTCTGTCCAAATTCTATCGTATTCCACTACGATATCCATAGGATCTCTAAATATTTCTGTATTTTCTATTTCTTTTTCTGATGGGTATGCAACTTTAGAATTTTTCATGTCTTCCGGAAGTAGGTCTATAGCCTCTGGGATTGGCGTCGAGTAACCTATATAGTCTGCATTTTTAGCTGCAATATCTGGTCTGCACATAAAGTCTATAAATTTCTCAGCATCTTCCTTATTCTTTGCATTTGCAGGTATTACCATGTCGTCAAACCATAGGTTTGTTCCTTCCTTTGGAATTACATATTCCAAATCTGGATTATCTCTAATCATGGCTACTGCATCTCCTGACCAAACTACTGCAAAAGCTGCTTCTCCTCCTACCATGGTGTCTTTAACTTCATCTCCTTGATAGGCCCATACTAATGGCCTTTGTTTAATTAATTCTGCTTTTGCTTCTTCTAATTCATCAATATTTCTTGTATTCATGGAATATCCTAGCTTCAATAGGGCAACTGCAATAGTATCCCTTTGACTGTTTAACATAATTATCTGGTCCTTATATTTTTCCTCCCACAATATATCCCAACTATCTACTACATCGTCAACCATGGTCTTATTATAGATTATTCCAACTGTACCCCACATATATGGTACTGAATATTCGTCATCTGGATCGTAATCTAGCCCAAAGAAGCTTTTATCGATATTCTTTAAATTTGGAATATTGTCTTTATCTAATTTTGCTAGCATACCTTCTCGTACCATTCTTTCAATCATGTAATCTGATGGAAATATGACATCAAAGCTCTCTCCGCCTTGTTTTAATTTTACGTAGAGGTCCTCATTTGTGGCGTACATGCTATAATTGACTTTGACACCGTATTCTTTTTCAAATTCTTTTAATACACCTTCGTCTATATAGTCCCCCCAGTTAAAAACGTTTATACTAGGTTTGCTTTCACCACAACCTGCTAACATAGACGCTATGACGGCTACTAAGACAAATAACACTATTGACTTAATTTTTTTCATCTTAACTCTCCCCTCTCAATTTCATTTTTTTCTGTCCTTTTATTTATGATAAGCAGTAATATCATTAAGCTTATAAACATCAATGTAGATAAAGCGTTAATTACAGGGTTAATTCCCCTTCTAGTCATGGAAAATATCTCAATACTTAAATTAGAAACACCTTTTCCAGTGTTGAAAAAGCTTATTACAAAATCGTCTACTGACAATGTAAAGGCGATTAATCCGCCTGTTATTATTCCTGGCATAATCTCGGGGATTACCACCTTGCGTAGTGCATAAAATGGCGTTGCCCCCAAATCCATGGCTGCCTCTGCCAAGTGCTTATTCATCTGTTTTAACTTTGGCAGCACCGATAATATGACATAAGGTATGGAAAAAGTTATATGGGATAATAGCATAGTTATAAATCCAAATTCTAATCTCAGAAATCTATATAGTGCCATAAGTGAAACTGCAGTTACTATATCTGGATTAAGTACTGGCAAATAGTTTAAGTTTAACACTATTTTTTTGCTAATCCCTGGCATATTGGATATACCTATTGCTGCCAATGTGCCGATTATGGTAGATATGATTGCTGAAAGGGCTGCAATTAGCAATGTATAATATAGGGCCCTAAGTATGCCTGCATCTTTAAATAATTCTATATACCATTTAAAAGTGAATCCTGCCCATACACCTCTAGACTTAGAATCGTTGAAGGAGAAAACTATGAGCACAATAATCGGTGCATACAAAAATAGAAATATTAAAAATGTATAAAGCCTTTTTCCAATTTTTTCTACCATAGTCCTCCGCCTCCCCCTTCCTTTTCCTTGTCAAATTTAGATGTTATTGCCATGGTTATAAGTATAAATACCATTAAAATAATCGACATAGATGAACCAAAATGCCAATCTCCTGTCCATCTAAATTGTTGCTCTATGAGATTGCCTATTAAGTTATATTTATTCCCTCCAAGTAAGGAGGATATAATAAATGTGCTCATGGCAGGTATAAATACCATTGTAATACCTGTAATTACCCCGGGGATACTAAGGGGAAATATTACTTTAGTAAATATCTCAAATCTGTTTGCCCCCAAATCTTCTGCTGCCTCTATAAGGTTTTTATCAATCTTTACAAGGATTGAGTATATTGGCAATACCATAAAGGGAAGAAAATTATATACCATACCCAACAGAACTGCCTTGTCATTAAATATTAAATCTAAAGGTTTCAAACCTATTTTTGTAATTATAAAATTAATAAATCCATTTCTGCCCAGTAATGTAAGCCATGCGTATGTCCTTAGAAGGAAATTCATCCACATAGGAATTACAAACATTAAAATCATAATATTCCTTTTCTTGTGCCTTTCCTTAGAAATTATATAGGCCATTGGATACCCAAGGGCAAGGCAAATAATAGTAGATATAAAAGCCAGATTCACTGACCTCCCTAAGACCTTTAGATATATGGGAGTAAAAAACCTTCTAAAATTACTTAGGCTAATTTCAAAAGAGGAAAAATCTTGGCTATTTCCTGCTGTAAAGGCAAAATAAAGAATTAAAAACAAAGGTATCACTATGAAAATCCCAATCCATAAAATATACGGATAGGCCGTCCTTTTCATTCTCATTCTTCTACCACCTTCTTCATAATGTGGATGTTTTCCGGAATTACCTTCATTCCAATTTCTGTTCCAATGGGCTTCATTATTGTAGAATGAATCATCCAATCAAAGTCTTCTGACTTAGCTATCATTTCGTAATGAACTCCCTTAAATGTGACTGAATCCACCACTCCCTTAAACATAGCATTGTCAACAGACGTTATTTCAATGTCTTCAGGCCTTATTACCACGTCTATATTTTCTCCCTTGTCAAATCCAAAATCTACACAATCAAAGTTCTTTCCAGAAAATTCTACTAGATAATCTTCATGCATAATCCCATTTATTATATTGCTTTCTCCAATAAATTCTGCGACAAAGGCATTCTTGGGTTCATTGTATATATCTACTGGTGTACCTACTTGCTGTATTACTCCTTTGTCCATTACTACGATTGTATCGGACATGGTCAGTGCCTCTTCTTGGTCATGGGTTACATAGATAAAGGTTATACCTACCCTTTTCTGCATGTTTTTCAATTCTATTTGCATATCCTTTCTAAGCTTTAAATCAAGGGCACCCAAAGGTTCATCCAACAACAATACCTTAGGCTCATTAATCAATGCCCTGGCTATGGCAATTCTTTGCTGTTGCCCTCCACTTAAGGAATCTATGGTTCTGTTTTCAAACCCCCTGAGGTTCACAAGCCTTAGCATTTCCTTAACTCGACTATTTATTTCATCCCTAGACATTTTCTTAATCTTTAGGCCAAAGGCCACATTGTCATATACATCTAAATGGGGAAAAAGTGCGTATTTTTGGAACACTGTATTTATCTGCCTTTTATATGGGGGTGCTCCTGTTATATCCTTTCCTTCGAATAACACAGTCCCAGTGGTCGGCTCTTCAAATCCCCCAATTATCCTTAAAGTTGTCGTTTTTCCACATCCACTTGGTCCCAGCAATGTAAGAAACTCATTTTGCTTAATATATAAATTAATATTTGCTAAAACTGTGACCCCGTTGTATTCTTTTGTGATGTTTTGTAATTCTATTATATGCATTGTACTACCCCCTATTAGAAACTTGGTGGCGTGCTTACCCATATGAGAGTAGCCTTCGTTTTGCCTTCATTTGTAATGTAATGGTTAGAATTGGCTTTAAAGTAAAAGCTCTCTCCTTTTCTAACTTTGTATTTTTCTTTACCTATATAAATACATATTATGCCGTTTATAACGTATCCAAACTCTTCTCCTTCGTGAGGTGAATCCTCTTTTGTTTTACCTCCTGGTTTTAATTCTATGAAAATAGGCTCCATTTTGTTTTTTTGAGCATTGGGTATTATCCACTTTAAGATATATCCCAGCTCCGTATTTTCAGTCTCAAATGCATCTTCCTTGGCAAATACGATTTTTTCATCTATATTTTCATTGAAAAACTCCTGCAAATTTGTACCCAGTCCTTCAAGTATATCTACCAATGTAGCAATAGATGGAGATGTAAGGTCCCTTTCTAATTGAGAAATAAATCCTTTTGTAAGCTCGGATCTTTCTGCTAGCTCTTCCTGTGTTAATGAGTTTTGAATTCTTAGCCTTCTTATCTTGTCTCCAATTTTCATACCTATCCTCCTTTCCACTAATTATATATTAAATAATTTGTTTATACTTACTAAACTTATTTTTTCAACTATCATATTATAGCCAAAGTTTATAATAAAAGTCAATAGTTTCTCGAAATTATTTTATTCTCTATATCCCTTGTATTTCAACACATATATAAACTTTCTTTCATATCCTTGTTTAATATATTAAAATATTAATGATTATTAAGTGTTATCTATTATTTTTTGTGATAATATTCTAAATATTGATATTTTATTGAATTAATTTGGGCTGATACTTTATTTTATTAAAAAAAGACTAGTTATTAGCTAATCTTTTTCAAGTTTTAATCTATGAACTATATGTTTATTCTATTACAGTGACTTTCATATTTTCTAGGGCCTCATCTACTAAATATTCCACATCAAGAAGCTCCTCTGATTTTAGAATATCTTCTAGTTTCGGCTTTGTAACTGGATGCTTTGGCAAAAATACTGTGCAGCAATCCTCAAATGGTAAAATTGACGTTTCATAGGTTTCGATGTCTTTTGCTATGTGTACAATATCCACCTTGTCAAATCCTATTAAAGGTCTAAAAACTGGTAATTTCACGGAGGCATTGGTGACTCCAATACCTTCTATGGTTTGACTTGCCACTTGCCCCAATGACTCTCCTGTAATCAGTCCATTTAATCCTTCTTTTTCTGCTATCTTTTCTGCTAATCTCATCATAAATCTCCTGGAAAGGATTGTCATTTCATTTTCCTTGCATTTAAGATTTATTTGTTTTTGGATTTCTAGTATGTTTACGCTATACATCTTTATCTTTCCCGTATATCTAGACAATATCCCTGCCAACTCTTTTACCTTTTCCTCTGATCTTTCACTTGTAAATGGATAGGAGTGATAGTGAACAGCTGATATTTCAACTCCCCTTTTTGCCATCATAAATCCTGCCACTGGGCTATCTATGCCCCCTGATAGGAGCAAGAGTGCCTTTCCATTTGTTCCTATGGGAAGCCCGCCATAGCCCCTAATTTTTTCCGTATATACGTAGGCATTTTGCTTAATGTCTATGTATAAATACATATCTGGGTTGTGAACATCTACCTTTAGATCTGAAAATTTATTAAGTACTATTCCTCCCATAATCCTAGAAACTTCAGGGGATTTTATTGGAAAATTTTTGTCGGCTCTATTTGTCTGCACCTTAAATGTCCTTATTCCATCGTCTTTGCTTGTTATTGCCTTTATAGATGCTTCCTCTATTGCTTCCATAGTTTTATCTACCCTAATGCAAGGGCTAATATTTACTAATCCAAACACCTTTTTCAGTCTACTTATTATCTTAGGGAAGTTTGGTTTCGGTGCTTCAATATATACTTTTCCTTGTTCCTTATATATTCTCTCAATATTCAAATCCTTAATTGCCCTTCTAATATTTTTAATCAGCTGGTCCTCAAAATATCTTCTGTTTAATCCTTTTAAAGCAATTTCCCCAAAACTTACTGATATTAATTCTTTCACCTTATCACCTCAAAATTATTTGCCTGATTTCTGATACTGAAGCCTTTAATTTTTCCACTGTATAATCCATTTCTTCCTTTACGTTTTCATAGGAAAAACAAAATCTAATGGCCCCTTCTATTTCCCTGTTTCCAAGCCCAATACTTTTAAGTACATGGCTTTTCTCAGTGCCCCTAGAGGAGCAAGCAGAAGATGTGGATACGTATATTCCATTTTCCTCCAAATAGTGAAGTAAAACTTCTCCCCTAGTGTCTAAAAATGAAATATTAAGTATATAGGGAGAAGATTTGTCATCCAATCTGCTATTTAATCTTATGTCTTTTATTTCCGCCTTAATTTTGTCAGCAAAATACGATTTCAGTTCCTTTACATGTTCTCTCTCTTTAACATAGTTTTCTGTTGCCAGTCTCACTGCCTCTCCAAAACCGATGATTCCAGTCAAATTCTCAGTCCCAGATCTAATACCCCTCTCTTGATTACCGCCAAAGATAACAGGTTCTATGTCGTGTTTTCTATCTATAAATAGGCCCCCAATCCCCTTTGGTCCATGAACTTTATGGCCGCTAAAGGAATATGAATCAACCTTCCCCAATTTCAGTTCTATATCAACTTTTCCAAACCCCTGTATGCCATCGACGTGAAATATAGTATTTGGGTTTTTATCCTTTATTATCCTGCCGATTTCCATAATGGGTTCTACTATTCCAATTTCATTGTTTACATGCATTACGGCAACTAGTATTGTATCATCTCTCATGGAATTTTCCAACTGTGAAAGGGATATATATCCTTTGTCATCTACATCTAAATAAGTAATTTCAAATCCTTGCTTTTCATAGAACTTCATAGTATTTAGCACTGAAGGATGCTCTATTTTTGTCGTTATAATATGCATCCCTTTTTTGCTTAATTTCCTAACAAAGCTTTGGATTGCCAAATTGTTACTTTCGGTTCCTCCAGATGTAAAGTAAATCTCCCTATCTTCCACATTGAGAAAATTAGATATTATTGCCCTGGCTTCTTTAATTTTTTTCTCTGCTCTTATACCTAACCTATGAAGGGATGATGGATTGCCAAAGTCCTCTAAAAGTGACTTTGCAATGACAGTTGCCACTTCTTCTCTGGGCCTAGTAGTTGAACAGTTATCTAAATAAATCAAATATTATACACCTCTTATTTAAATATTTTAAACTTCTATGAGTTAACAGCTTTTCTGTATGAATCTTTTCATCATTTACCTTATCTTTAACCATTATATATTATTTACCTAATATATTAAAGAATTATTAATGACTAAATGTAATAATATGGATAGGACCTTTTTTGTCGAGTAATGATTATTTTTGCAAAAAAGTGTTGCATTATTTTCTAGTCTTTGCTATACTTAAATAGTGGTTATCCCCCTGGTAACCTCAAATAAGATCTCTATTCCCAATACCCCTTTTGAACGGTTTTACATCCGTGAAGGATGAAGACTCCATTTTGGAGTCTTTTTTCTTTTTTTGCACCATAATATTCATTAATGTGTTATATTTATATTGTAATAAAAATTGGGAGGTAATTATATGGTTAAGAATAAAGTTGCTATTATATTTACGGGAGGTACCATATCTATGAAGGTTGACCCCAGAATACACGCTGCTATTCCTGCTTTGACCTCAGAAGAGATTATCGGTATGGTGACGAATATAGAGAAGTTTTCGCAAATCGAAATTATCAACTATGCCAATGTTCCAAGCCCTCACATAAATCCAACCATGATGATGGAAATTGCCATGTTGGTGAAAAAGACCGTTGCCAGGGAAGACATTACTGGTGTTATTGTAACTCATGGAACCGATACCCTGGAGGAAACTGCTTTTTTATTGGATTTGATTATTAGGACTGAAAAGCCCATCGTCGTAGTAGGTGCCATGAGAAATGGCTCAGAATTGGGATATGACGGCTCCAGCAACCTTTCAGCTGCACTTTGTACCGCCATATCTCCTAAGGCCAAAAATAAGGGCGTGTTGGTAGTCATGAACAACGAGGTCAATGCTGCAAGCGAGGTCACTAAAACCAACACTCTATCCCTGGATACATTTAAATCTCCAGAATTTGGCCCTTTAGGAATTGTAGATAATGACGAAGTGATTTTTTACCGCGATATTATATCCCATCAATTTCTAGATACGGAAAACATAGAAAAAAAGGTAGGATTAATAAAATCCGTCCCTGGAATGGAATCAGACATAATGGATTTTTACATCGATGCTGAATACAAGGGAATTGTCATCGAAGCCCTAGGAAGAGGTAATCTTCCGCCAGAGATGTTACCAGGCATCAAAAAGGCCATAAGTAAAGACATACCAATTGTTATGGTTTCAAGATGCCCTACTGGTAGAGTCCTTGATACTTATGGCTACGAAGGGGGAGGTAAAAATCTAAGGGAATTGGGAGTAATATTTGGCGGAAACCTGCCCGGTCAAAAAGTTCGCATAAAGCTTATGCTGGCCCTGGGAATTACAAAAGATATTGATACAATAAAAGAGATCATTGAATATAATGTTTTATAAAGGTTTATAGCAATCATTTGTTTACTATATTTCCGGTTCAATAGGGACTTCCGTTGCTGCATTTGTCGAACCAAATCCAAGGAACTGTATCTCAGGATATATTCCGCCAAAAGAATTGTCCAATACTATATCTTCCTTAGTCTCTGAGTTTAGGTATTTGTAGCGTACGAAGTCCATTGTCTTTGTTTTGTTCCACAAGAAAAGGCCAGCCCAATTTTCGCCCGTGTCGCTGCTATAGGTACTGGTAATCTTATCTAATTCCACCCATGAAACCCACAGTTTTCCTTTATAGTACAGTATGGTGGGATGTGAGGGGCTACCTTTTCTAGAAACGGTTTTATCATTATATTTTACAACCAGCCTTTCATCTATATATTCACAATAAGTCATATGAATATCCCCTTCTATGACAATGGCATCTAAAAAAAGTTTATCATTTCCCCCACTTACAAGTACATTTTCTTTGCTCCACTGCAATGTGTCTAAGTAGAATTCTCGATTTACTATTTCCCTTTTATTTCTATAGTAAATAATATTTATCTTTCCCCCATGTGCAAGAAATTTCATATTATTTATCAGCTCTTCATTTATTTCACTTATTATATAATCATACCACTTCCCCTTATAATTATAATGATGATTTATTGTATACTTTCCAGGATCATCTATTGCCCTAATATTATATACGATATGCAATCCTTCTTCTACTACTCCTATATTTAAGTTGAATATTTCGGAAATTGGCTTTTCTGTAAGCTGAGTTTCCTCTCTTATTTCATCGTCCAGTGTTATTAAAAAGAGATGGCCTTTATTGTTTTGATAAATAAGGAATATGGTGCTTTTGTCCTTTATGGCTGCATCATACTCCCCCAATATATCTTCTTTTATTATCTTTCTCTTAGGATGTTTTACACTGTCTTTTATTTCTTCCACCATTATTTTTTGTTTTGTTTTTCTAAATAATTTTATGCTCCCTTGGTTCAATTGGGCAATAATCAACTTGTCTGTAAAAAAAGCCATATTTTCACCTTCTCTGTATATATATTTATTTTCTATATATTAAGTGTATTGATTCTTTCGAATTTATATTACTCTTTTATCTGTAACCAAATAATGCAGATTAGAATATATTGTGAATGAGAAGTAAAATCCATATTGTATTGAAGGGAGGAAAATGTATGTCTTTAAATATATTGCCAGATGATGTTACTCAAGGTATTGGAGATAGATGTTGTATTGGAACTACAGGATGCGAATGGGATGGAACTTTAAGAAGAGTAGTTGCCGAACCAGTATTTGTTCAGAAGGTCTATGATGCCACTTTAGTAAACTTACAAGCACTTAGCACCGTTAATGGCATTAGGTTTACCCCTAATCTACCAAGGGGTTCAAGGATTGTAGGCGTATCGGATTTAAGATGCGTTAGATTTTTTAACCCTTCCAACATGAAAGATCCAAGAAATCTAGTTATAGATCCTGAAACCGTTCTTTCTGGCGGAGAATTTGTAAAAGATGAAAGAGGTAAAATAGTAGAAGTAGTAGGACCTGACGGAATAAAAAACCAAAAAATTATATATGCAAATACAGGAGAATGTGACGATATTGGGAGAGGGACCCCAGTATTCGGTACCCAAAGAATTTGTCTGAGAGGAAATGTATATATTGAAATTGACGTTGTAGTATTGGATTCTAGAGGTAGAAGAAATACTATAACCCTGACTTCAAATGTCCCTATTGCACCGGTAAATGCTCCTCTTATACTGACTAATTTCTTTGAATTATGTGTTCCATCAGTATTTGATTCGGCATTTTTCCCAAGGTTTGCAGAATTTTGCAATATCCTATGCGAAACTAGGTTGGGTACAAATAGTATCTCTAGGGACATCCGCATGAATCCAGAAACAGGAGAAGTGAGAATTGACCTAATAATTGCTATTTGTATAGCCTGCGAGAAAAAAATAATTGTTCCCGTTCAGCTGTGCGTTCTATCAACTGGCTTTACTGAAATATCTCCTGAAGTGTCACCAATATGTACCACATTCCCTACCTTGTTCCCAAGGCAAATCGATGAAGATAGTGTAGGGGATATAGTAGACCCCCCTTGTAAACCAAATAAACCAATTAGGGATGGTTTTCGTGGATTAGAAACTGAGATTTACCACGATAATGAATACCTAGATGAATATAACGAATAATATAAAAGGTGCTGAAAAAAGCACCTTTTATAATTTTATAACATCGCCTTATCCTTTATTTCTATTTTATTTAATACCCTTGATGCAAAATAAGTTATGATTATGGCCACTATGAGCCTAATGCCTAATAAAAACCATAGGCTAGCCCCCACCACTACAAATAGCAGGGTATCTTCTATGACTGCGTGACAGGCTACCAGAAAGACCATTAGGGTATATAAATCCCTTTTGCTCAAGTTATTTTCCTCAGCACTTTCGATTATTACACCTGCACCATAGGACAATCCAAATATTAAGCCTATAATGAGAGGAAAAATAGCATTATTGGATATATTTAAAAACTTGGCTATGGGGGAAATCTTATTTGATATCTTGTCTAAAACATTTGAATCCTTTAGTATTTCCATGACTGTCATAAGGGGTATAATAATTTTCGCCATGGTTAAAACTGAACTCGATGAACCTAAAATGCTCTCTTTCATAAACAATACAAAGTCCATTTGCCCCTCCTATAATACAATATTTAAAATAATACCTGAAACAACAGCCAAAGTCAGCCTTATAAATACTACAAGAGCAATACTTACACCTGTTCTTTTGGCTACAGCAGATTCTAAAAACAAGCTATGAGAAAAGGAAAGCATAACTGATAATATGGTAATTTGCTTTATGGTCAATGTCATGCTTGCAATTGCCCCTATACTTGCATAAAGGTTTATAAAATTGCCTAATACCAACACAACTGAAGCCTCCCCTGGCAGTCCAATTATTTGCATAGCTGGTTCAAACCAGATAGATATGGTGTCTAATGCATGACTCATCTTTAAAAATGTAACAAAAAAGTATACTGGAACAACTATCTTTGTAAGCTTCCACAAAGTAATCATGCCTTTTTTTAATCCTCTTTTTCCACTATCTACAAGCACATTATCAGCCCCATTAATTCTATTTGACATCTTCAACCATGTCACTTAACAACTGATATAGATAATCAAATGTTAGGTTTCTTTCCTCATTACTTGTCACCTTTATATCCAGTGAATATGATACGTAATCTAAGAACTCATCTACTCCCTCAAAAGGCAATTCAATCGACGAAAGTAGATTCCTCATTCGAACTTTTCTTTCAAGATTACTCATGCCTTTTATTGATCTATTGACATATGTGATTAATGAGTCACAAGTCTGGGATAAATAATCCGAATCTACTACCTTTTTATTATCTAAAGACAATACATGACCGTCTACAAATTCTAAGTCTCCGAAATACATTAAGATTTTTGTAGTGTTTTCGATTTCATTATTGATATTTTTGAAATCGAATTCTTTTCTATTTGCCGCTTCGGTCGACAGTCTGTTAAACTCCTCTAAATAAGAAAACAATTCTGTCTGTATTTTATCTCCAATTAAAGTAACATCTCCAGTAAATTTTCCTGTTAATTCTTCATCGTTATCCCTTCCCAACAATCCAATCCACTGATTATATATATCTTTAACTCTTGATAAATCAATGTCTTCTGAAATCTTATCTATTACAATAAATTTATTTACGATGCCGCCCATGCCCACAATGAAATCGTAAATATGCAATATTTCGCTTTCTAATTTTTTTATCTCTTCTACAGTTTTAATCAACTCATCTAAAGACTTTTCAGTATAATTTATATTTCTATACTTATGAATCTGTTGAAAAAAATAATCAAATTTGATTCCATGCCCATCCTGAATGGAACTATCAAATACCTTTTTGAGTTTTTTAATTTGCTTTTCTAATTCATATTGTGTCTTGTAACCGTGGCTGTTAATTAACGACTTTTTTACTACATCGTAATAATTATCTTTAGTTAGTCTCATGGGCAATGCTTTAATTACCTGGGAAATAACATAAATATAATTTTCATAATCATCTTGTAATGTCATAAGAGAATCCTTGATCTTGTCTGATAATGTATAGATTAGCTCATCGTCATATGGAAAATCGCTATAGTGCCTTGCAGCTATCATCTTGTTAATCTGTTGTTCTATCAACATACCAGCATAGGATAACTCTATATAGTATCCCTCTGAAGATGACGAGAATTCATTTAACAATTCTCTTTCTTTATCAAAGTCCATATCCCCGTTATATGTAGGTTCTATTGATTTATTTGCCTGTTCAATCAAATCTTTCAGCGAATTTACTAGTATTTGATAATCTTCGCTTTTTTTGAAATAATCGAGAGTTTGTAAAAAAACTAATTGTTTTTGCAAATCCTTTAAGCCACTAAATATACTAATATAGCTAGCTTCTTTAATCAATTTCAGTTGTTGATTATTAAAAAATAATATTTTTTCCCTTAGCTTTCCATCAGTCATATTTTTAACATCTTCAATTGTGCTTTTCATGATTATCCTCCAAATTTTTTTGATTAATCCATACAATATATATATAATATTGTTTAGTAACTGTATTATATCACAGAGAGGGTTTAAGGTGAACAATATGGAAATTATTAAATCAAATATTACTCATAACCTAAAAATGGAAAAGTACTTTCCGGAAAAAAATGTATGCTTTGTAGACATTGAAACCACTGGGCTAAATAGAAACAAAGAAATAATTTATTTGATAGGTCTGCTGTTCTTCAATAGGTCGTCTGATTCCTGGGTATTGAATCAATATTTTGCAAACAGTATTGAAATGGAAAAAGATATTTTGGGAGCTTTTAATTCAGAAATAAACAATTTTGACGTAGTCATTACCTATAACGGCGACTCTTTCGACCTTCCTTTTATAAGGTATAGGCTGAAAAGATATGATATCGATGGGATATATCTAGATGATATTACTTCATTTGATTTATATAAGATAATTAGAAGTAATAACATGTACTTAAATCTTCCTAATCTAAAACTAAAGACTTTAGAACAATTTCTTGGTATTGAAAGAGAAGACAAGCTTTCTGGATTTGAATGTATAGGGCTTTATTATGATTACATGGAGAGCAATAATTCTGTATTAAGGGAAAACATTTTAAAGCATAATTACGATGACTTGGTAAATATGTTGGATACAATGAATATTTTAGATATCTTAGATAGAAAAAAAAGCTTTTATACTGAATTTAAAAATATCCATAGAAAAATTAGTATAGATAGTGTTAAAACTGTAGGCGATTCCATTGTTATAAATGGACAAATACAGCCTAAGATGAAAAGTAATTTGAAATATTATAGAGATAACTATTCCTTGAATACGGAAAGTCATGGGGAATTCTTTCTAAGTTTATATTATAAAATAGGATTTGTAGAAAAAGATTTAAAGGGACTATATATTGATAAGAGGGAGTTTGAAGAGCTTCCCCTTGTTAATAATAATTCTCCATATAAATTGCTTCCCAATATAATATTATTAAAGGTTGGAAACTTATACTATATTGAAAATATAAAAAGCTTGGTTGAGGAGATTTTTAAATCCATTGATTAATCGAAAAAAACAGACAAAGTGTCTGTTTTTTTATGGGCCTTCAGGGACTCGAACCCCGGACCTACCGGTTATGAGCCGGGCGCTCTAACCAACTGAGCTAAAGGCCCCTACCATGGACCTGGGTGGACTCGAACCACCGACCTCACGCTTATCAGGCGTGCGCTCTAACCACCTGAGCTACAGGTCCATGTAAATTATGGCAGGGGTGGCAGGATTTGAACCCACGACATTCGGTTTTGGAGACCGACGTTCTGCCACTGAACTACACCCCTTTGTATATATTAATTAAAATTAGTCATAAATGGGCCTTCAGGGACTCGAACCCCGGACCTACCGGTTATGAGCCGGGCGCTCTAACCGACTGAGCTAAAGGCCCCTAAATAAAATGGTGCCCGGAGCCGGAATCGAACCAGCGACACGTAGATTTTCAGTCTACTGCTCTACCGACTGAGCTATCCGGGCAAGTTAAGTAATACACTTATTGTTTGTTTTTATGTAAAGAAAAGTGGGCCTTCAGGGACTCGAACCCCGGACCTACCGGTTATGAGCCGGGCGCTCTAACCGACTGAGCTAAAGGCCCCTAATTCAATGCAATAAAATAAACTGATTGACGGAGAAGGAGGGATTTGAACCCTCGCGCCCCGTGAAGGACCTACTCCCTTAGCAGGGGAGCCTCTTCAGCCGCTTGAGTACTTCTCCATATTTTACAATTATAAATGCTATCTTTTAAAAGATAACAAAAGACGGAGAGGGTGGGATTCGAACCCACGTGGGCTTGCACCCTAACGGTTTTCAAGACCGCCCCGTTATGACCGCTTCGGTACCTCTCCACAAATAATGATCCATCCGCGATTCGAACGCGGGACACCCTGATTAAAAGTCAGGTGCTCTGCCGACTGAGCTAATGGATCAATATGGCTGGGGTGACAGGACTCGAACCTGTGGAATGCTAGAGTCAAAGTCTAGTGCCTTACCGACTTGGCTACACCCCAATGTTTGTTGACGCGCCTAGGAGGATTCGAACCCCCGGCACACGGATTAGAAGTCCGTTGCTCTATCCTACTGAGCTATAGGCGCAAAATATAATTGCCTTTTTGTCCAACGAGCTTCGCGAGTTGTTGACAAAACGGACAGCGAAGCGAGTAAAACGAGCGAGGAATGAGTGAAACGAATGTTGCGTTTGACCTACCATCGATTTGTTTTTCCTTACAGTCAAACAAATCGGGTTATACATGGTCATTTTCCGCAGTTTCATGCAGCAAATTCGTTCACTCCTTGCAGTCGTGCGAATTTGGCATTCATTGCGTTTGACCTACCTACGGTTCGCCCTTTGGGCTTACCGGGTTAGGTCATAAGAGCGGGTGAAGGGAATCGAACCCTCGCAACCAGCTTGGAAGGCTGGGGCTCTACCACTGAGCTACACCCGCATATGGAGGAGACTGGATTCGAACCAGTGAAAGCTTAGCTAACGGATTTACAGTCCGTCCCCTTTAGCCTCTTGGGTACTCCTCCTTCGTATTTTA
>Ga0265293_10000416_pt1 | contig 102255 bp, 108 predicted proteins | sample Munlanlewell138R_FD_192505 | JGI IMG/M metagenome (GOLD analysis project Ga0265293, IMG submission 192505) | Leachate microbial communities from a municipal landfill in Southern Ontario, Canada - Leachate well 138R | ecosystem: Engineered > Solid waste > Landfill > Unclassified | place... | reverse complement strand
ATGCACTATTGGACATTGCAGCCCCCACCATAGACGCAAGTTTTCCACAGGATAAGGGCTTCCACGGTGAGGGAGTTACCATTGCCGTTGTAGATACTGGCGTCTCCCCCCACTACGACCTTGTAAGACCTACCAATAGGTTAATAGGGTTTAAGGATATCATAAATAATAGGACCTCTCCTTATGATGATAACGGCCACGGGACTCAAGTACCGTGAACAGTAAGCCAAAATTTTATTATTCCATTTTACAATTTCCAGTATATATTAATTACCCTATTTTGTCCATCCTCCTTAGCCCCTATTTCAATATAATCTATAGTTTCATTAACTATTTCATGAGTAAGTTTATGGTTTTTCAAATAATCTTTAACTACCTTTTCTACATCAGCTTTTTCTGATTCTAATCTTTTAATTTCTTCCATCTTATCTTTAATATCTTTTTTCCTTAATTCTAACTGCTGCCTTTCTTCTTGTAAAGTAAAAGAGATAGTTAAATAATCTTCATCAGAAACTATCCCTTTAGATTTATCTATATATAAATTAGTAAGCACTTTGGCCTTGTTCTTTAAATCAGCTTCAACAGTTTGCAAAGCACTTATTAATTTTCTTGTCTCCTCTGTATAGTCTACCTTCCTTATTTGTCTAGTAGTTGTATCAAGAGCCTCAGGACTACTTTCATATATTCCCATTACTCTTATAAATTCTGCTTCTACATAATCATATAAATCTGTATAATTAATCCTATTCATATATTCACAAACTAAATCGCCACCTAATGTGTGATTGTTACACTTTAAGTAGGAATATACTAAATCATCATACTTTCTACTTCTAGTAGTACTTCTTATCATGGAACCACCACAATGTAAGCATCTAACCTTAGTAGCAAATACATGGGTTTTCCCTTTTTTCTTTTTATTTCTTCTCTTAGAATCAAGTAATCTTTGGACTTCATAAAAATCCTTTTTACTTATTATTGGTTCATGATTGTCCTCTACTACTATCCAATCATCTTCATCTACTGATATCCTTCTTCTATCCTTATAGGATAATGTAGTTTCCCTTCCTTGTGTAAGAGTTCCTATATATATTGGATTTCGTAGCATTCTATTTATAGTAGTATGCCCCCATAGAGCATATTCACTTACATTAGGTAAAGAAAAATTCTCATATTTTCTTTTCATGTGTATAGAAGGTTTTTCTATGCCTTCTTTAGTTAATATCTTTGCTATTCTATGGGTACCATATCCCTTTAAATATAAGCTATAAACCTTTCTTACTACCTTTGCAGCTTCTTCATCTATTATAAGTTTATGTCTATTATTTGGATCCTTCATATAACCATAGGGAGGAAATGAACCTATATATTGTCCAGCTTCCATTTTTGTCTTAAAAACCTCCCTTATATTTTTAGAAAGATCTTCAAGATACCATTCATCTATCATACCATGGATCTGTCTTGATTTTTTATTGCCTTCAATTGCAGTATCAGCTCCATCTAACAAAGAGACAAACCTAATACCCCATTCTAAAAACTTGCCATGGATAATCTCTTCAACTGCTTCTAAATCCCTTAAAAATCTATTTTGTGTCTTACAAAGTACTATGGTAAATTCTCTGTTCTTAGCATCCCTTAATAATCTATCAAAGGAAGGCCTATCTCTATCAGCTCCTGAATAATCTTCATCTACATAAAAATCATATATTTGCCATCCTTTTCTTGCTGCATATTCAGATAACATAAGTTTTTGGTTTTTTATACTTTCACTATCATCTCCCTTAAAAATCTTTTTCATATCCTCTTTACTAAGCCTTATATATATTGCAACTTTCTCCATATACATCTTCCTTTAAAGACTTTATATACTTAAAGCTACTGCTTCCTCTTTATCCTCTGTATTCTCCATATTTTCTAAATCCCTGTTTATTAATTTAGCTATTATTTTAGACATATTTAAGGCGATCTCTTCCTCAGTTTTTGAAGTAAAATGACTATTGATTATTATTTCATCCATTTTTTTAGTTTTTATCATTTTAACATCACCCCTATAGATATCTATGCAATATTCTTGTTTTTTATTATAATTTTTTAAATATCACAGGCTGTCCTTGGTTAGAGGACACATAGTACCATGCCAAACACAGTAACTCTCCGATTCTATCCGAGCCACTCTCCATGGGATAACCTAGGACTAAGTGGAAGTATCATTATTTTCCCCTTGTGGTCATGGCGATTTAGCATTCCCTATGCTAATTTTGGTGTTGTATATAGGCTAAAATAGCCTGTCCACCTTTTCGCTTCCCCAGTTTCTGCCGGAGACAAGGGTAAAGTACCTGTTCTATTTTATGAAGTTTTCAAGGTCCAAATTACTTATATACAACATAATGTCCATTTGTTTAATCTTTTTCGATTACTAATTGCATTTAGTTGTATAATTAATTTCATTATATATTGCATAATGTAGTATGTCAATAGTAATTTTTCTTTTTGCAATTTTATTTTAATATTAGTTTCATTAAATTGCAATAAGTTGTATACTATAATCAACAATAGTTTATATAAGAAGGTGAAAAAGTTGAATATAGGAAACAGATTGAAACAGCTTAGAAATGAATATGGAATACTACAAAAGGACTTAGCAGAACAATTAAATCTTTCACAACAAACCATAAGTCTTTATGAATCCAATAAAAGACAACCTGACTATGATACTCTAAAAACCATAGCAGAATTTTTTAATGTATCTACTGATTATATTTTAGGAATAACTAATATACGTGAACCTATAAATATAATAACTGATACATCTGATGAATATATAGTAGAAGAGAAATTTAAGACTTATAATACATCTAAGAAAAGAATTAAAGCTTTGGAAATATTAGATAAGATATATGAATTGAGTCCTGAAACTCAGGAAGATGTAATAAAATATATAGAAATGTGTAAACTTTGGGAAAAAGAAAAAAAGAACCTTGAAGGTTCTGAGGGATTGGATAGTGAAGAGTAAAGCCATAACTACTATTAAAGTTGTAGTTATGGCTTTTTTACTTTAATCTTTTTATGACTTTATCTACTATATCTCTTACTTCTTCTATACCAAATAAATAACATAGCACTCCATACACTATTACAGCAAGTCCTACAGCGACTAATAGGGATATAAGATTATATAATTTAGATGCTCCTAATATACCATATAATCCATGATAAACTACATATGCAACTACTCCCATTATAGCAGAAGCCAGGCCTGCTTTTAATCCACATTTAATATAAGATAAGGTACCTAAAGAGCCTATTTTCTTTTTCAAACCATGAAACATAAGCAAAGTAGCTATAGTAGTAGCTATACTTGTTGCTAATGCTAAACCAGCATGTCCCATATATTGAACTAAAATAAGATTTAAAACTATATTAAATCCTACAGAAATAGCCCCATTTATCATTGGTGTTTTGGTATCTTGTAAAGAATAATATACTCTAGTAACTAATAGTCTTAATGCCATAGCTACAAGTCCAATTGAATAAAATATTAAGGCTTGAGATGTCATCATAGTAGCAGTAGCACCAAACTCTCCTCTTTGAAAAGCTATTTCTACAATAGGTTTAGCTAATACTATTAGCCCTACAGTGGCTGGGATAGTAATAAGTAGTATTAAATTAACTCCATATCCCATAGTCTTCTTTACTCCTGGTATATTATCATTATTTGCCTCTTTAGATAATATAGGAAATATAACTGTAGTTATAGCAGTAATAAATACCCCTAAAATAAGAGTATTTAACTTATTAGCATAGTTTAACGCTGATATACTACCAGTTACTAAACTAGATGCTAATGTTTTATCAATTATGGAATTTAAATCATTGATAGCAACTCCTATAATTACTGGAATGCTTAAATAGAGAACTTTCTTAATATATTTATCCTTTAAATCAAATATAAATTTATATTTGTATCCTATTTTTTTTACTTCTAAAAGTTGTAGTAATATTTGAGATAATACAGCAAATACAGCTGCAACCATTAGTCCTTTTATTCCAAATGTTGATGATAAAAACAATAGAAAAAATATATAAACAAAATTAAAAGGAAATCCTATTGCAGCAGAAGAGGTATGCCTTTGTTCACTTTGCAGAAATCCTGTTAGAGTTCCGACAATACTACTAAAAATAATCATAGGCAATCCTATCCGTAGTAATTTAATAGCAAGTTTGTATTGTTCTCCATGGAATCCTTTCGCCATTAAATTAATTATGATAGGTGAAAGAAACCAAGCAACAACAACTAATATAGTAGAAAAAAAGATTACAACATTAATCATATTATTAGTATGATCAATCTTACCTTGCTTGCCTTCTTTCGACTCTATTTTAGATAATACTGGTATAAAAGTTGTTTTAATAGCATTACTAGTAATACCTGTTAATAATGTAGTTGCACCAATCGCTATAAAAAATGTATCCGTTTCCATACCTGATCCAAATTTTGCTGCAATTAATATCTCCCTAAAAAACCCTAGGAATTTGCTTCCTAGGGCAAATATCATTATAACTAACATTGATTTTACTGCTTGATTTGACTTAGTCATTTTCTCCTCCGAATCTACTCAATTAGGCTTTACTTCTCCCAAACAACCCTATTCACATAATCAGTATAGGACAATATTATTCTAAGAACCTTATCAGATACATTAGGCATACTATAATCTCCAACTAATCTTAAAATATCTCTTTCTTGAGTTTCTAATACTTCAAGTCCTTGAAGTATTCTCTCTTTTTTAAGTCCTACCATCATAACTGATGCCTCTTCCATTGCTTCTGGTCTTTCATGAGCTTGTCTTATATTTAATGCTCTAAAGCCAAGTATTGATGATTCTTCACTGATGGTTCCACTATCACTAAGAACTGCTTTGGCTTTTATTTGAAGTTTTACATAATCATTAAATCCTAAAGGCTTTAATGTTCTAACTAATGGATTAAACTTAACTTCTTTAGCTTCTATCATTTTTCTAGTTCTTGGATGTGTACTTACTATTAGTGGTAACTTATACTTTTCTGCAACTGCATTTAAACTTTCAACTAAGTCTAAAAAATTAGTTTCTGAATTTATATTTTCTTCTCTATGTGCTGATACAACAAAATATTTTCCTTCTTCCAAATTTAATCTATCTAATACATCTGATTTCTCAATATCTTCTTTTCTTGAATTAAGCACTTCAAACATTGGGCTTCCAGTTTTAATAATTCTATCTGCTGGTAATCCTTCACTTATTAAATATTCTCTTGCTATATCACTATAAGTTAAATTAATATCTGCTATATGGTCTACTATTTTTCTATTTGTTTCTTCAGGTACTCTCTGATCAAAACATCTATTTCCTGCTTCCATATGAAATATTGGTATATGTTTTCTCTTAGCTGCTATGGCACAAAGACAACTATTAGTATCTCCAAGTACTAAAAAGGCATCTGGATTTACTTCATCTAGAATTGGATCTATTTTTACTAAGATATTCCCTATAGTTTCTACTGCTGTTCCTATAGCTGCATTAAGAAAATAATCTGGTTTCTTTAAATTAAAATCTTTAAAGAAAACTTCATTTAATTCGTAATCATAATTTTGACCCGTATGTACTAGGACGTGGTCTATTGCCTTTGATTCTTCTAATTTATTTATTACAGCTGATAGTCTTATAATCTCTGGTCTAGTACCTACTACTGTCATTACTTTTAATTTCTTCATTTATTAAACCTCCAAATAATAAGTATCAGGATTTTCAGGATCAAAACATTCATTAGCCCACATTATAGTTACCATATCTGTATCTCCTATATTAACTATTGAATGAGTATATCCTGTTGGTATATCTACTACTTCTAACTTTTCTCCACTGACTCTATACTCTATTATTTCATCTGAATCTATTTTTCTAAATCTAATTAATCCTTCTCCACCTACTACTAAAAATTTTTCGTTTTTTGTATGATGCCAATGATTACCTTTTGTAATTCCAGGCTTTGATACATTAACTGAGACTTGGCCTCTTGCAGGAGTTCTTATGAACTCTGTAAAAGATCCTCTATTATCTATATTCATTTTTAATGGATATGAAAACTTGTCCTCTGGTAAATAGCTTAAATATGTACTATAAAGTTTCTTAGTAAAAGGATCTTCCATATTAGGAATACTTAAATCTTTTCTACTTTCTTTAAAGCTTTGAATTAATTCTGCTAATCTACCAATCTTTACTTTATGTGAAACAGGTACTATACAAAATTCTCCTTCTTTAGTAGGATTGTTTTCTAATACCTTCATAAACTCATCTAATACATCATCTATATAACATAAATTAAGTTCCACTTCTGGGTCATTTATTTGAATATCTAAATTTCTAGCAATGTTATAACAAAAAGTAGATACTACTGAATTGTAATTTGGTTTACTCCATTTCCCAAATAAGTTTGGAAGACGGTAAACATATACCTTAACTCCCGTTTCCTTACTGTAATTAAATAATAAGTCTTCTCCTGCTTTTTTACTTTTCCCATATGAATTATCTCTTTCAGCTTGAATAGATGAAGTAATTAAGACTGGTGATTTGTTATTATTCTTTTTAAGTAAGTCAAGAAGTTCAGAAGTAAATCCAAAATTACCTTCCATAAATTCCTTTTCATCTTTAGGTCTATTTACTCCTGCTAGGTGAAATATAAATTCACATTCTTTTGTATATTCATCTAGTTGAATTTTAGTAGTTTCTCTTGTGCATTTTAGAATATCTTTATATCCCCTATTTTTAAGTTCAGCTATTAAGTTTTTGCCTACAAATCCATTGGCACCTGTAACTAATATTTTCATTATTTATTCCAACCTTTCAGCTCTTCTTGAATATATTCCAGACTTAAAAGTTTTTCTTTTATTTGTTCTACATTTAAAATTTCTGTGTTACTTGAATTATATTCTTCTTGAGTTGCAAGTTCTTTTCTTCCTTCTGTAAAATACTTATCATAATTAAGATCTCTTTTATCAGATGGAACTCTATAGAATCCACCTAAATCTTCTGCTACCATACTTTCTTCTTTAGTAAGTAATGTTTCATATTGTTTTTCACCATGACGTGTTCCTATTATCTTTATCTCATTATCTGCATTAAATAATTCCTTAATTGCTTGAGCTAAATCCCCTACAGTAGATGCTGGTGATTTTTGTACCATAATATCTCCTGATTGAGCATTTTTAAAAGCAAATACAACTAGCTCTACTGCTTCTTCTAAACTCATTAAAAATCTTGTCATATTAGGCTCTGTTACTGTTAAGGGTTGTCCATTTTTTATTTGTTCTACAAATAGTGGTATTACTGATCCTCTAGATGCCATTACATTTCCATATCTAGTTCCACATATTATGGTTCTATCTGGAGATACAGTTTTAGATTTAGCCACAAATACTTTCTCCATCATAGCCTTTGAAATTCCCATAGCATTAATTGGATATGCTGCCTTATCCGTTGAAAGACAAATTACCTTTTTTACACCATTTCTAATTGCCGCAGTAAGTACATTCTCCGTACCTAATACATTTGTTTTAACTGCTTCAATAGGAAAAAACTCACATGATGGCACTTGTTTTAATGCTGCTGCATGAAATACATAATCCACATCATACATAGCATTTTTAATACTTTGAATATCTCTTACATCCCCTATGTAAAATTTAATTTTATCGTTTTTATATTGTTTTCTCATATCATCTTGTTTTTTTTCATCACGAGAAAATATTCTAATTTCTTTTATATCTGTATCTAAAAATCTTTTTAATACTGCATTCCCAAAGGAGCCTGTTCCCCCTGTAATTAATAAAGTTCTATCTTTAAACATACAAATCCCCCTATTATTATAAATTTGATCATCTATGGGTTAAGGTACATAAATCACTAATAAAAGTATATTAATTTTTCATAATTCTTTGCATTTCAAACTATTAAATATGAGTAATGTTAAAGAATTTCTTCAGTTCCTTTTCCTTTTCTTTACCTTTTAAATGACCTAGATGTAAAGACTTCTCTTTAGCTCCCTCAAGATATTCATCCACAGTTTTTATAACTCTCGCAGGAACTCCCGCTATTACAGAATTATCTGGAAAAGTTCCTTTAACACATGAGCAAGCTCCAACAATGCATCTATTTCCTATGCTAGTCCCAGGTAATATAGTGGTACCAATACCTATATATACATCATTCCCAATTCTAATAGGAGCAGTTAACTCTAGGTCAGGAACCTCTTTTCTTAAAATTAATGTCCCTCCATCATGAGTTATAAACCTACAATTTGATGTAATATAAACATTATTACCAATCGTAATTAACCAAGGTTCAGTTGAAAACATTCCAGGTTTACAACCATAAAATTTTACGTTGCTACCTAGTTTTACTCCTTTTCTTTTTGCATATCTTATTGGATCTACTTTTGTTTCAATTAATTCTATTATCAGTTTAAATAAGTTAATAAATCTTTTCATTTTTTTCCTCCCAAGCAAAAATATATCTTTCCAAAAAAATCATCTTAATTTGTAATTGTTTTCAAGAGACTGCAAATAATAAATTAAAAATATCATCGCATATATATACCTATAATTAAACGTCGCCGGTAAGGCTACTTCAAATGAAAAAACTATAAACAATATAAATAATAAACTATCCTTTGGAATATTGTTCTTTAGAAACCTAAATGTCCAATAGTATATTATAAACAACAATGGAAAATTGCCCATAGTAAGATATACCATATAACCAGAGTCACTATAATTTAAATCGACATTATCAAGTATATTAAACCCTATTGCATAATTATTTAATATGTAATTTATGTTTTCTTGAAAAACAATATCCTCACCTAAATATCTTGCTATAAATCCATTTGAATTACTTTGAAAAATAAATAAGTATTTCTCAGTTAAAACAATGTAAAAATTAATCAAAACAATTACTCCTATTAGTAATAAAACAATCATAGTAAGTGGTTTTGTCTTAAATAGTTTTAATAGCATAAAAACCATAATAATTCCATATATGATACTAGTGTTTGATGTTAGAAAAAAAGTAAATATTGTTGCTGAAATACAATACAAATAATACTTTCTTTTTTTAGTTACTTTTGCAGTTTGATAGCTCATATAAAAGAATAACATATAAAAATAAGAAGCATATGTATGAACACCAAAACTCATAACTGTTTTATTGTATAATAAAGAATAAAAAAGTGCTCTATTATAATACTGTGAATAGTAATTAGTTGTAAATTCATTAATAAAACTATTATCAACTAATATCAATATATTCCATATAATCATAGTAATAAAAAATAAATCTAATAGTCTAGTCATTAATTTATATTGATTGCCAACATCAATCTTTATGGAATACAATAACGTCAATAACAATATAGGGGCAATCCTAGCGATTGAAATCCTGGCATATGAATTTATATTGAGTATAACAAGAGTGATTATACTCATATAGATAGTGACAAATAAAAATATCATCAAACTTTTTATTGTATTAGATTTATTCTTAAAATAAAGAATAAGAACCATTACTGTAGCAAGAGCCCAAATAGTAATAATCCAACCATTCCCATATATTTTAGAGTTATTAGATGTCGGTAAATAAACAAACATAAATAATGAAATAATAGGAATTATTGTATCAATAATAGATTCAGTTCTTGACACTTTTACTTTATATTTATTTATACTATTGTTAGTTAAATATGACATATGTCCTCGCCTTTCAAATATATTTTCCCCAAAATTTATGTGCAGATTAAAGTATAATCTTTAGCTCAATTATTATAATATATTTAAAATCTTCTCTAGTGCTTTCAATGAATCAAATAGATAATTTTCTTATTTTCAGTCTTAGACATTAAAAATGCGATGTTTGTTTTTATAAAGCTTACTTGTTTTTTAATGTTTTTTCAATCAACAAAATAAATTCTTTAACATCTTCCTTATAATCCCTATAGTCAAATTTTTGTTCCGCCGTTATTCTAGTTTTACTTCTCATTGAATTAAGCTGTTCTTTTGATAGTCTGTTTATTTCTCTAAGTGCTTCTTTAAGAGTAGTTGGAGATTCATCTTTTAATAGAAAACCATTTATTCCATTATTTACATACAAACTAATATCACCAGTATCATTACAAATTACAGGTGTTCCTGCTGCCATTGATTCAGCCAGTTTTGTTGGAAAACCTGCATGTGAAGATCTCCTATTAGGCCTTAAAAAAATTCCAAAATCACTTTTTTGATATTCTTCATTAATTAAATCCTGTAATACTTTTCCTTTAATATTCACGTAGCCCTTTAGGTCATCTATTAAATAAGATTCATTTTCTAATTGTTTTTCAAGTTGTTCTTTTCCAATTCCAAATATATTAAATATAAATCTTTCTTTTTCTTCTCCTAGTTCATGAAATGCAATCAAAATATTTGAAATTAATTCTTTACTCTTTCCAGGATTCCCAGCATACATAAGGGTAATTTTTTCATTTTTTGTTTCTAAATTAAATGGTATATTTGATACATCTAAAATAGTAGGTATTCTTATCACATTACCAACATGTTTTCTATAATGTTCTTCTAATAGTCTTGATATAGCAATCACTCCATCTACTTTGATGAAATGATTTTTAAAACAATTTTCATATTGTCTATAAAACGGATTAATTTTCCCACCTCTCCAGTTTGAATAATGAAACCATTCACATGACTCTAAAATAATTGGTATTTGCCTTTTTTTTATTTCTTGGAATAAAAGATTAAACCTATCAGAACTACTACTCATTATTATTAAATCGACCTTATTTTGGTCTAAATATTCTTTTAAATAATCTCTACAAATTCTAGGATTCATAATTCTAGATTTTAATGAAGATATTTTGTCACCAATAACCTGAAATGATATATCTTCATATAATCCATAATTATTATTATCTAAGAACTTCTTATCACTTACATAATCAACCATTATATGTATATCAAAACCGATATCTTTGATTAATCTTGCAAAATTAAGTAACCTTGATGCATAGGCTGAACCTCGTGGAAATAGTCCACTTGTAATGTATAACAACTTCATTTTTTCCCCTCACTAAATTATTTTTTATTGAATCAATCTGCATACTTATCTCTAAAATAATTATTCATTAATTAACTTAATTTTATCACTCTTTAAATCAATCCAATCTCCCATTTTTCGTTCCCATTCTTCAGGTTCTACTATTTGCATTGCACCACCTGGGTAAAATGTTATTTCTCCAAAGTAAATATTCCCATTTATGTTGTATAAATCGACTCTACAAAAATGAAATGGTTCTGATAATTTTTCTGCATATTTAATCATCCCATCAAAGTTTATAGGTTTCTCAATTATTGAACTATCAAATTGTTCTCTTTTAACTTTAATGTTTAAATAATTAAAATCTTTATCATACACATTTCTTTTAGCATAAGGACTGTGAGAACCATCTTTTGCAGCTGTTTCAATATCTACAAAGATCATTTTTACAACCCCATCAAAACATAAAAACCTATAATCAATCAATGATTTGTTTTCTTTATCCTCAAGAATTTTTTCTACTATTATCTTAGGCTCAATTTCTTTATAATTCCATTCTCTTGATTGCCAATAGTAATTTTGTTTTAAAGATTTATTAAATCTTTTTCTAAACTTATCTTTATTAAATGGCTTGTTTCTGTCCCAAATAATATTCGTACCCGAACCATGATTAGTTTTTATAAAAGCTTTATCTGGCAATTCATCAAAATCAATATCATTAGCATTATCATATACTCCATAAACTTCATTCAATATATGTTCCAAACCGCATTCTTTTACATACTCTCTAACTCTAACTTTATCTGAACACTTTGTAAGTAAAGGATCCCTGTTATTTAACTTTAACCACCATAATTTTTCATTAAATGTTTTTGGATTTTCTAAATTTAATGTTCTACCAGTATTTTCTTTATATTTCATTTTTGCAAATTTCTCATCGCTTAAAGCCGAAAGCAATGATACTTTAGCCCTATTTGCTAATAAATATAACTTATTAATAAAACTATTTCTATGAGAAATATTTCTTACCTTATTTTTTATATCATAAATCATTGTTTAGCCCCCATACTAAATATTAATGCTAAGTAACTATATTATAATTTTCTTGAAAAACTTTAGATATCTTTCTAATTTCATAATTATCAATAACTCTACTTCTAGCTGTCATATTTCTATCCGTATCAGATTTATTTATAAAATTAATTAATTCTTTAGACATACTTATGTAATCTCTTACCTTTACAACTCTACCTGTATCTCCAACCATTAATTTTGAATCACCTACATCTGTAACAATACACGGTAATTCACATGCCATTGCTTCTCCAATTGCATTAGAAAAGCTTTCACCTAAAGATGATGAAACATATACATCAGCTGCTGATAATAATGCAGGTATATCATTACGTCTACCAAGTAAAATTACATTATCCTTTAAATTATAAGTATCTATCAAAGTTACTAATTCATAGTTCTCATAATCTAGATTAGTTCCAACCATAATCATTTTAAATTTTACATTTTGTTTTTTTAATTCATTTAATGCTTTTAATAAAGTATAGTAATCCTTTTGTATGTCCCATCTACCAACAGTAATCATTACTTTATCTTCTTTAAATCCCAGTTCCTCTCTAATCCTTAATCTATCATCTCTACTAAATTTAAACTTATTAAGTTCAAACCCATTAGGTATTATTATTGAATTCTTATCCATATATCCAAATAGCATATGATTCTCGAATGCTTTACTAGAGTTATAAGTAATTAAATCTACATACTTAGATAGAATGGAATTAATCTTTACTATTTTTAAAGTTCTAGGTTTGTTTGCATCTTTATCTAAGTTACTATGTCTTATATTCCATATGAGCTTTTTCCTTAATAATAATTTTGAAATTATAAATCCAAACATATCAGCATGATAAAGCCAAGTATCTACGATATCAAATCTTTTCACAATGTCTCTTGCTTCTAAAACAGAAGAAATTAAATTTCCTCTATTTAAATTAAGGCAATGTACTTTAATACCTAAGTCTTCTATTTTATTACCATATATACCTGTATCAGTTAATGACAATACTTCATGATAATATTTTTCTCTGTCTGAATACTTCAACAGTTTGTATAGCATGTGTTCTGCTCCACCACTGCCTAAACCTGTAATTATATGAACTATTTTTTTCATATTTAATCCTCACTTATGGTTATAAGTTTTCTTTATACCAGTTTATTGCTTCAATAAACCCATCCTTAAAACTCCAATTTGGGTTATATGATAAAAGTGCTTTTGCTTTTGATATATCGGCTAAACTATGTTTTATATCTCCAGCTCGTGGTTCCACATATTTAGGTTTAAGATTTACTTTTAATTGTTGGCACATTAAACTATACATCTCATTAACAGTAAACTTTTCTCCAAATGCTATATTATATCCTTGCCCACATGCTTCTTTAGGAGCTAAGCAAGACTTTAAGTTAGCCTCTATTACATTTTCTATGTATGTAAAGTCTCTGGATTGTTCACCATCTCCATATATTTCAACTTGTTCACCAGCTTTTAATGACTTAATAAATTTGGGAATTACAGCCGCATATTGTGAATCTGGATCTTGTCTCCTTCCAAATACATTAAAATATCTTAATCCAATGCATTCTAGACCATATATATCTGTATATAATTTACCATATTGCTCATTTACCCTTTTAGTTAATGCATATGGTGAAAGCACATTACCTTCATCCCCTTCTACTTTAGGTAAAGTTGATGAATCTCCATACACTGATGAAGAAGATGCGTATACAAATCTTTTTACTCCTTTTAATCTTGCTGCTTCCATCATATTAGATGTTCCTTTAATATTATTATCTTCATAAATTAAAGGTTCCCGCATTGATCTAGGAACAGAACCTAATGCTGCTTGATGAAGAACATAATCAATATCATCACATGCTTTTAAGCATGTTTCAAAATCTCTTATATCGCCTTCAATAAATTCATAATTTGGATGATTGATGAATTCTTCTACATTACTTTTTCTTCCTGTTGAATAGTTATCAAGCCCTCTTGCTTTATATCCCATTTTTAATATTGCTTCCACAAGATTGGAACCAATAAACCCTGCTGCTCCTGTAACTAAAAATCTTGTTCCTTCTGGAAACTTTATATTTTCATAACCCACTCTTATAACCTCCAATATAGATAGTCCATTTCCTCTGCATCTTTTCTATCAAACATACCTTTTACGTCAATTAATACCCTTTTATCATCTATTTCTTCATTACCGTTTATATGGGTATAATTATCATTGTAAAGAGAGCTAATACCTTCTAAGCTAAGCTCCTTATATTCTTCATGTGGTACTGCTAATATTACTGCATCTACATCTTTTATATCTTCAGCTTCTTTTATATCTATACCATATACATCAAATACTTCATTTTTATCTGCTTGTGGATCATGTACTAATGTGTTTATTCCATATTCTTTCAGTTCATTTATTATATCTATTACTTTAGTATTTCTAACATCTGGACAGTTCTCTTTAAATGTAAGTCCTAATACTGCCACTTTTGCACCTTTTATTTGTTTATTAGCTTTTATCATTAACTTTACTGTGTTTTCAGCTACATATTTTCCCATATTATCATTTATCTTTCTACCTGCTAATATTATCTGAGAATGATAGCCTATTTCTTCTGCTTTATATGTTAAATAATATGGATCTACACCTATACAGTGTCCTCCTACTAATCCTGGGGTAAAGTTTAAGAAATTCCATTTAGTTCCTGCTGCTTTTAATACTGACTTAGTATCAATTCCTAATTTATTAAATATAATAGAAAGTTCATTCATAAAAGCTATATTTATATCCCTTTGAGAGTTTTCTATTACTTTTGCGGCTTCTGCTACTTTGATACTTTCTGCTCTATGAATACCAGCTTGTACAACAAGTTCATATACTTTAGCAATAATATCTAGAGATTCTTCATCCATTCCTGATACTACTTTTACAATAGTTTCCAATCTATGTACTTTATCACCTGGATTTATTCTCTCTGGAGAATACCCTACTTTAAAGTCTACTCCATATTTCAAGCCTGACTCTTGTTCCAATATTGGTACACATACTTCTTCTGTTACTCCAGGATATACTGTAGATTCATATACTACTATAGAGCCCTTTGTAAGATTTTTCCCTAATGTTTTACTAGCACCTATTACTGGGTTTAAATTTGGTGTTTTATCTTTATTTATTGGAGTAGGTACTGCAACAATATGAAACTTTGCTTTTCTTAAATCTTCTTCGTTAGAAGTAAAAACAGCGTTAGTTCTTTTTAAAACATCATTTCCTACTTCTTTTGTTACATCTATACCGTTAAGATAACTTTTAACCTTATCTTTTGCTATATCAAATCCTATTACATCTACAACTTTTGCAAAAGATACTGCCAATGGTAATCCAACATACCCTAAACCTATAACTGATACTTTTTCTTCTTTATTTTTTATTTTTTCATATAAATTCATTTTTTACACCTCGAATAAGATTTAATATAATCCCATAGTTTTTAATATAACTTCATTTACTTTATTAACATCAAACTTTTCTTCACAAAGTCTGCGACTTTCTTGCCCCATTTTTTCTAATTCTTCTTTTTGTTCTATCATCCATATCATTCTCTCGGCTATCTTATATGAATCTTTTACTGGAACCAAAAATCCATTTACTCCATCAACCACTGTTTCTCTACAACCAGGAGCATTCGTTGTTATTATCGGCCTACCTATTGCCATGGCTTCAAGCACTGTTTTTGGTGTACCTTCGTGATATGAAGGTAATACATATGTACTACATTGAACAATAAATGGTCTCACATCCTTTTGTTCACCAAAATATTCAATAATTTCCTCATCTATATAGGGCTTTAGTTCTTCTGGTTTTAACGCAGAAGGATTGCTATCATAAGGCCCTACTAATAGACATCTAATATCCGAATATTTAGTTTTAACAATTTTACAAGCCTCTAAATACTCCATTATTCCTTTATCTTTAATAAGTCTACCAATAAAAAGAAAAGTGTTTTCTTGAGGTAGTTTAACAGGTTTAAACTTTTCTAAATTTACACCTGAACCATTTATAATAACTGCTTTTTCTTCCCCCAACAATCCATTCTTTACAAACTCACTTTTATCATCATTATTTTGAAAAAAGACTTTCTTACTATACTTACAAGCAATCCTATATTGAATTTCCATTATTAACTTTATTATTTTATTTTTAAATCCAGTCCCTCTAAATATTGAGCCTAATCCTGCTACCAAAGGATATACTTCTGTAATCCCATTTAATTTAGCTGCAATACTTCCATAAATTATCGTCTTTGCTTGATATGCAAAAACTTTGTCTGGTTTTTCCCTTTTCATAAACTTATGAAGTTGGATAATTGTTTTTATATCTTTAAATGGGTTTACACCATTACGATCTACATAAATCTGTTGATATTCTATATCATGTTCTTTAAATTTATAATTCCACTCATCTTCTGATCCTGGACCTATTGCTATAATTGTATGACCATTTTTTATAAACTCTTTCATCATATCCATACGAAACCAGAATAGTGATGAAGTATGACTTGAAAGCACAACTATCTTCATTCTTTTCCCCCACGCTTTTCTAAATACTGTCTCACTTCTATACTAATTCCTTCTTCAAAAGTCATTGGCTTGTATCCAAAATCTTTAGTTGCTTCTTCATGAGAATAATTCCTATCTTCACCCATACGTTGAACTTTTTCAATGTAATCAATTTTACCAATAGAAATAATCTTGAGAACCCTAGCCATAAACACTCCTAAGCCCAAAGGAACACTTATAAAAATAGTTTTCTTATTCAATTCCTTACTAATTAACTTAAATACATCTATCATTTTAATAGGACTATTTCCTGAAAGATTATATACTTTACCCTGAGTTTCTTTAGGAAGCATAAGCACAGTATAAAATGCTTTACCTAAATCTCTTGCATTAACAGGTTGTAATAAACTATTGCCTTTGCTAATTATTGGCATAATCCTAAGCCTATCTACCATTTTTATAAATTTACTCATATTGTGATCACATAAATCACCATATATCATAGTAGGTCTTAGAATTGTAATCTTTGTTAGACAATTAGTAACTTTTGTTAAATCTAATACTTCCTTTTCTATATTTTTATATTCCTCAGAAGCATTCTTAAAATTAGAATAAATTCCTGTAGTATGTACTAAAATTGCTCTTTTTACATTATTATTGATAGCTGCCTTAACTATCATAGGTGAATGATGTATATTATAAATATGCATCACAGTATTAACCCCTACCATTGCTTTGTTAATAAATTCCTGACTGTTTAAATCTCCTACAATTTTCTCTACATTTAATCCACTGTTATCAATCAAAGATGTATCAGAGCTTTCTCTAACAATACATCGAATAGGACCTTCATATTTATTCTTTATCAATTCTTGTAAAAAATATTTACCACTATGTCCTGTAATTCCTGTAACTAATAACATTTTTTCACCTCGATTTTTCCAATGATTCATTAGGTTCATTCTTCTTGTTTCCAGTTCCACCTTCAACGACTCCATCTCTTTTCAAAACACTTACAATAGTTCCCAAAAAACATTTAATATCAAAAACTAGTCCCATATTTTCAGTATAATATCCATCATATCTAGCTTTATCTTCAATAGTTACTGTATCTCTACCATTTATCTGTGCCCAGCCTGTAAGTCCTGGTGGTATATCATTAGCTCCATATTTATCTCTTTCAGCAATCAAATCATATTGATTCCATAGTGCTGGTCTAGGTCCTATAATACTCATCTCACCCTTTAATATATTAATTATCTGTGGTAGTTCATCAAGGCTTGTCTTCCTCAAAAATTTACCTACCTTTGTAATCCATTGTTCTGGATTCTCTAATAAATGTGTTGGAGTGTCCTTCGGAGTGTCAATTCTCATAGTTCTAAATTTAAATATATTAAAATGTGTCTTATGTATTCCTACTCTCTTCTGCTTAAATAAAATTGGCCCTTTTGAGTCAAATTTAATAGCTACAATTAAAATTAAAAATACTGGTGATAATACTATTAATCCTAATAACGAAAGAATAATATCTATTAGCCTTTTAAATTTTAAATACATTTAAATCACACTCCAACTTCAAAACTATATCCTAAGCTATCTAAATCATCACCTGATGCATTCTTAGTTTCAATATTTATTTTAGTTATTTCCATTTCAAGCATCTTTTCTGATATATTCCCATCATAATGTTTACCATTTATAAAAAGAACTTCAGTATCATCTAATTTCTCAATTAACTCTTTTAATTTCATCTTTTCACCTCTATTAATTAACTAAAAAATCTTATTATCTTATTCTCTGAATAATTAAGTTCTTTTAATCTTCCTCTTATCTCATCTTCATAAGCATAGCTTGTTATTACTACTGCATCATGTTCATAGTGATTAATATCGGCTCTAGATATAATTTTATATCCCAATAATTCTTTGCCTTGTATATCATCATTATCATCTATTACTGCTAATACTTTTAATGAATTTTTATTTCTATCCCTAATAACTCCTAGAATCGTCTCTGCTACTTCCCCTGCTCCATATATTAATAAATTACTATATCCTCGTTCCTCAATCTCCAATAGAAATTTTTCAACATTTTCTTTTGCTAGTCTATATAAATCTAAAAGTTCCCTCATATAGTTTATTAGTAAGTAATTCTTCCTCTTAACTCCTTCTGATGTAATATTATAATAAACTATCTTTGCAGACTTATAATCTCTAACCATATAATTCTTTTCTTCTAAATTGTCAATATAAACATTAACCATAGATGGAGCACCACTAATTACCTTAGCTATTTCCTTCTGTGTTGTATCTGGATTTTTTTCGATATGCTGTAATAGTAGTAGTTCTTTCAATTCACTAGTAGGGCTAAAAAATTTCATATTTTATTTTCTCCTTCTTTTTACATTCGTTTCATGAACGATATTATCGTACCATATATTAGTAGTTTTGTAAATAGATATTGATGATTTATGTTATTTCTTTAATTTTATATTTCTCCATAACTTCTTCTCTTTTTCTTCTAACAATTGCTTCTAGCTCTTCTGCACTATATTTATCTGTCTTATTTTCAAAGTTATGAAATCTAGTTTTTCTCTTTAGTTTAGGCTTGTCTCTACTTTTACTATCAGATAAATCATAGTTTACCTGTGCTTGTATTCTTGCAGAAAACTCATCTATTTCGTTAAATATGGCTGTTTTAAGAAAAGCTATAGGATATTGAATTTTTTCTTCTTTGCTTCTTTCAATAACCTTTTCAATAGTAGTTATAACCATATCAATATTAATGCTTTGAAGTTTAGATATTGCATCAAATTGAGATATTCTTTTCCCTCTAACCTTTGTATCATCATAATAATACATTTCCCACAATGCCTTTTTAAATGAATCTATCCATTCTGATATTGGATAGTCATAGTAATCTTTCATTAATCTAAGATCATAGACTAAATCATCATAACTAATAAATCCTTTTTCTTTTATTTTCTTATCTATATCAATCAATCTATCTTTATTATTTTTATTGATTTCACCTTTTTCATCAGAACATTCTATTGATTGATTGATTATATTATTAGATGGTTTACTTATATTATTATTTAGTTCTATTATATTATTAACCTTCCTGTTTTGTGAAAGTGGGTCCTTCTCATTTTGTGAAGGTGGGTCCTTCTCATTTTGTGAAGGTGGCTCTTTCTTGTTTTGTGAAGGTGGGGTATCTGTATTTTTACTATTGGAAAATCTATTCATAACTATATCCCAATCCCTATACTGAACAAATTCATAATTATTAGCTTCTAAAATATCTATAGGTGGATAATCATGAAATATATAGTTAGTATTGTTAGTTACATCCACAATTTTGATCAATTCTTGGGGGATATGTGGATAATATTCATTTATTAAGTTTTCTATGTTGTTTTTAAGTGAAATATCTATATCTTCTAGGGTACTAAAATATAATATTGATTTTTCTACTAACGGATTTTCCTTTCCTTCCAAATTATAATTAATGAAAAACTTTACCTTTACTATTTTTTCTACATCACATAATCCTATATTAAACAAAGTCTTTAAATGTCTATAGTATTTTGTTCTTCCAATATTAAATTGTTTTTGTAAATAAGCTTGAGTATAGGTTATTTGATTTTCTTTATTATTATCTTTTCTGTTGATATATCTTTTAAAGGATATATAGAATCCTAGAGTTTCACAATCAGCATATCTATTTAATGCATCAATAAAATCAAAATTAGTATTAATATATTGCTTATTACTTCTGCCTTCTCTTACATTGAATCCAGATTTATTTTCTTTCATCTTTAATCCCCTTTCTTTTATCCTGTTTTTAGACACAAAAAAAGGCACCTGATTTATTTCAAGTGCCTAGCTGGTCTTATATTCAATTTTAATTATTATAAAGTCTTATGCTCTACAATATAAGCCGATAATATGGATTCCCATATTTCTATATTTATATTTTTATTAAATAAGTCTGATGTATACTTACTGGAATATATTATCTCTCCATCTATTGGTAAAAACTTTTTAATACTTTGAATTTCCCCTTCATTTAATACTATAAAAACATCTTCCTTGTTTATTGTTTTTAGAGCATCCTTTAGCTGTGGTAATTCATAAGGTTTTATACCACTACACAATATTTTTACTTCTCCGATTCCAAAAGCCTTTAAGTTTCTTTGGTTTAATACACCAATGTCTATGATATTAAAATTATAATTATCTGCTGGAATATTACTATTGAAAAAGTAATCTACTTCATCTTGTGAGAAATAGTTATTACTAATAGGGATATTGGAAAAGAAGTAGGAATGGATTTTCTCAAGATGATTGTTTCCATTAGCTTCTGTATATGATACCTTGCCACCTATACTAGCTAAGTAAGATGCCATATTCATAGCTATAGTTGTTGTTCCTACTCTATTCATAGCTCCTGCTACTATAATTTTTATATTTTCTCCTATGAAGGAGTATTGTGGAATTTGTTCTATATTTATATCCATACTTGTATTCATGGATTTTAATAAATATTCCTTACTCATTCCCTGTGGACTTACACATATTCGTATTTCTTCTTTTATCTTCCCAATATTTTTAGCTGTTATTATATTATAGGTTTCTGTTTCTTCTATGATTTTATTTATTAGGCTTATATCTGCTTTTTCTGCAAAGATTATTATCCTAGAGTCATATAGGGTTTTAAAAGCAATTATAGCTTCTATAATTTCATCTATATCATCTTTAATTGCTTCTAGATCTATTGCAATATATGAAAAATGACTTAGATTTCTCATGTCATGTACTACAAATCTATTTAATGAAAATTCTCCTGATAGTTTTTTTACCAACATACCCAATTCTTCTGTAAGAAAGTCAAATAATCCTACATTTTCTGTACTGGTTAGATATAAGAGCATAATATGCACCTCCTACAATTCAATTGCTTATAATCCAAAATGGTCCTCCTGCTCCTGCACCCTTTCTTGCTTCATTTAGTATTATTGATAAATCCCATTCTTGTTCACTTCTTTTTATGCTTATTGGATCTGCTACTAAGATTTTACCTTCTTCTGTTATCCCCCTTAATACTATAAAGTGTCCTGAGCTTGTAAAATGACCTTTTCCCATGATTACTATGACTAATTGACCCTTTGATAGGGCTTGTATTATTTTATCCGGATTAAAGGCTTCTGTGCCTTCTACGGATAATCCAAAATGTTTTGCTGCATTAGGGATTAGGCTATGATAAGAGCCTACCCCTTCTGCATAGTATCCATTTTTATATGACCACCTTGCCATTTCTACAGGATTAACGGATTTTTTTGTTAATGTTGATATTACCATTGCCAAACTTGTAGGGCCACATCCACTTCTACCTATGGTTCCAGTTTTACCATAGGCAATATCTTTCCATCTGCTGTCTGCTTGATTAAAGTAAACTATATCTATTGAGCTATCTTCAAAATCATATGAAGTAAAATCAAACTCTGAGCTATAGATGTAATCCTCATTATCATCCTCTATAAGTTGGTCAAAACTATATTCATTGTGAAATTCCTGGGCAAAAGCTAATACTTCTGGTGAGAAAAAACTTGTTATAGCTTTAAATGGACTTGATAGGATATATACTATTGCTGTAAAAATTAAAAAAATAGCAACAAATATTGATGCTATTAGAGTAAATGTTCTTTTTCTATTTTCCTCATTCTTTATTGATTGAAGGATAACATGTTTTAATAATACTGGATCCATATTTATCTACCTCCAGCTCTTCCCATATAATTAAACTTATACTCTGGGATTTCAAATTGAATATTTAATCTCTTTGAACCTACTATCATAAGGGCAGAACCTCTTTTCTTAGACATAATAAGTTCTTCCTCTGCATCTGTTAGGTTATATAGATTTCTTGTTTCTTCTAAGTTTTGTCCATCTGTTCCCATAATAATTTTAAAGGTGGCTAAGTCTAATAAAGGCTGGCCATACATTTTTATTTCTGGGTCAAGGAAATCTACTACTGAGTGAGATATAATTGCTATTCCACCTTCGTATTTTCTAACTCCTTTGGCTGCATTTCTAAGAAATACTAAGGATTGTGGTACCTTTGGATCTATCATTAAATAAGCTTCATCACATATTAAAAGTACTCTTTCATCAGGATTTTTTACTATTTCTTCCCATGCCCATTGAAGGATATTAAAGTATTGAGTACTTATTATATTATCAGGTGAATTTTGTAAATCCTTTGTATCTAAACAAACGCATTTAGAATTGGGTTCTATTGTTGTATGGCCATTCCATAGGAAAGAGTCAGAACCTAGAGCTAAATCCTTAAGAAATAAACTTAAATCATCATAATCTTTGATATATGGATTGTTTTTATCTTTAGCTTTTTTAGCTATTTGATTATATAAATCTAGTATTATGGGGAAATCTGTATTATTTAGTTTTGAAATATCTGTATCCCAAAATATATTGAAACTATTATATAGCTCTATAATTTCAGATTTGAGTATTGCTCTTTGTCTATCTGAAAGGGAAGGTATATATAGTGAGAAAAATATCTCTAGGTTTTTAATGTATAATGCCATATCTCCCATCCCATGGCCTTCATCTTCATATAATCTTTCTATATCATTATCATCATCTTTTGGTGAAGTTCTTATTTGAAGTGGATTGATTTTACCTTTACTTCCACCACCTGCATTTATCCAATCTCCATTTAGTTTCTTACATAGTTCAAAGTATTCTCTATGAGGGTCAATGAAGATTAATTTTGTTCCTCTCATATATTCAGAAAGAACTATATGTTTTATTGCAGTTGATTTACCCACTCCAGGTACCCCCATGATTACAAAATTAGTATTTGTTCTATCCTCTTCTCTTTTCCATGGATCTATGATTACTAAACCACCTGAACTATCCTTTGCAAAATAATAGCCTGTTCCATCGTTATATCCTGAAGAGGCAAAAGGAAATCCACCTATAAAGGTGGATAGTGGTACAATTCTATTGATTATATTTTCTATTTCTTTTTCTGAACTATAAAATGGTGATAGTTGTTTAAATCCCTCTTCTTGAAGATGTGATAATCCTCTTAATCTACAATTTACTGATGTAACTCTACTTTCTACTTTTCTGCATGCTTTCTCAAATAACTCTTCATCTTTAGATACAGGCATTATGGTTATTCCCATTTGTCCTATGGCTTCTCCCTGTTGGTCTATTTTCTTCATTATCCTTTCTCCACCTTCTGCTGCTTTTTCAGCTCTAGAACGGGTTAAAGGATCCTTTGCAGAATTAGCTACTCCTCTATTTCTATTTATACTTCTTGATATGTTTTCTATGAATATTCCACTATCTATTGGAGTAAAGTTTATAGAACAAATTGTACCAGGTATATTGGTAATTCTTGATAACCAACCATATTCTAAATCTTGAGGATATTTTACTATTCCATAGACCTTTCCTGTGTTTTCTCCTAGTGTTAGGCTGTTTCTTTTTATTTCTAATCCCATTGGGGATATTATGTTTAGTAGGGTGTTGTTGATTGATGTTTCTTTGGTTTTTTTCAATTAGATTCATCCTTTCTTTAAATAGCCATTTCCTCACTGACTTCCAACTCTTCCTCTACTTCATTTTCATCTTCATCAATCACTTCTTCATTGTTTCTACCTAAATCCAGCTCCTGATTTAATTCAAATTGTCTAGCCAATTTAGTTTTATATTCTTCTTCATAAGGGAATGGTTTTTCGTATTCTAGTTTTGAGTTTTCTAGGTTCTTTTTATGGTTCTCTATTATTTCTTCTGATTTTATCATTCTATCTTCTAGGTTTTTAACTATATTTTCAATCCTGGCCATATTTCCATGGGGACTGTCCCCTAATTCTACTCTATATTTTAAATTGCCATGGATTGTTATCTCATAGCTTTCATATAGCATTGATTTTCTAAGGAGTAGATTAAATCCTTGGTAAGTGCCTATATGAAGTTCTTTCCCTGGTTCTACTTTGTTGCAAAGGGATTTTAAAATAGTTCCTGCCTTTTCCCTTTCATCAAATAATTTTCCATTGATATTAATTGAAAATTTCTCTGTAGTATTCATATTTCTTTTTTCAATATCCTTTATAATACATTCTAATCTTTGTTCTTCTTCTTTTATTAGTCTAGGATATTTATAAGTAAAGTTATCTTCTAAGGTATATCTTTGATTATCATAGGATGATTTCAATACTCTTAGTCTTGCAACATCATTATCTATGTCCATCTTTTCCTTTATTCTTGGATCCCCCGTTGCTAGTGCTTTTACTTCTGCAAAGGATAATACTGTTTCATCTATATCTTCACAGTTCCTTGCTATGGATTTAGAAGTCATTACCTGGGATATAAACTTTTGTTTTTGCTCTACGATTTGCCATAAATAACTGTCAAAGGTATCTTTAGTAACATATCTGTAGATATTTACTTCTTCGTTCATATTCCCTTGTCTTAATATCCTTCCTTCCCGCTGTTCAATATCTGAGGGTCTATAAGGACAATCTAGGTGATGAAGTGCTACAAGCCTGTCCTGTATATTTGTACCTGTCCCCATTTTAGGTGTACTACCTAGTATTATTCTTTTGTTCCCATATCTCATATCAGAAAAGAGTTTTTCCCTTTGTACTTCTGTATTGGCATCATGAATAAAACAAATTTCATCTTCTGGTATTCCTTTTTCTACTAACTTTTCTTTTATATCTGTATAAACAGAAAAACGCCCATCTTTATTAGGCGTTCCTACATCACAGAATACTATTTGTGTTCCTTTTATTTCCTCTGAATCTTTGTATTCATTGAAAATATTATCTATACATTTATTTACTTTAGAATTTGGATCATTAATGGCTTTTTCATCTATTAATCGAGGATCTGTTCCTAATAGTCTCGCTTCATTGGTTATCTTAAGCATATTGTCCTGATTTGGTTTTACTGCTCCCGATCTTATGGCTTCTGCTCTTATAACATAATTCTCCATCTCTTTTTTGACGAATTCACTTGGCTCTGATGAAATTAGCTTATATTGTCCTTCCTTTAATCTTGGAACTGGAAGATTTAGCATATCAGCTGTTTGGGTGTCTGCTACATTTTTAAACATTGACATTAACTCTGGAAGATTAGTAAATTTGGAGAATCTATTTCTTATTCTATAGCCTGTACCTTCTGGTGCTAATTCTAAAGATGATACCACTTCACCAAAATTAGCTGCCCATTCATCAAAATGGTTGATACCTCTTTCTTTTAAGGTGTTAGGTTGTAAATACCTTTGCATTACATACATTTCAGTCATACTGTTAGAGATAGGTGTCCCTGTAGCAAATACTATCCCCTTACCATTATTTATCTCTTGAATATACTGACATTTCATCAGTATATCACTGGATTTTTTAGCTGCTGTATTAGATATTCCTGCTACATTTCTCATTTTAGAAAATACTGCACAATTTTTATAGTAATGAGCTTCATCTACGAAAAGTGCATCTATTCCTAGTTCTTCAAAGTTTATTAAATCATCTTTTCTACTATCATCATTTAATTTTTTCAACTCAGTTTCTAAACTTTTTTTGAATTTCTCCATCTGTTTTATACTCCAATTTTCTCCCCTTGAGGATTTTGCTTCATTTATGGAATGAGTTATTTCATCTATTTGGTCATTTATCATTCTTTCCTGTCTTTCTTTAGATATAGGGATTTTTTCAAATTGGGTATATCCCATGATTACAGCATCATAATCCCCAGTGGCAATCCTTGAAATAAATTTCTGCCTATTCTTCTTTTGAAAATCTTTTTTAGTAGTTACAAGAATATTGGCCGAAGGATATAATCTTAGAAACTCTGAGCCTATTTGTTCTGTCAAATGATTTGGAACTACAAATATGGATTTCTTTGCTAAACCTAATCTCTTTAATTCCATACATCCTGCTATCATTTCAAAAGACTTACCAGCTCCTACACAGTGGTTTAATAATGTATTATCTTTACTATATAATATCCTGGCTATGGCATTTCTTTGATGTGGTCTTAGTTTAATATCAGGGTTCATGTTTGGAAATGTTAAATTGCTTCCATCATATTCCCTAAGTCTTATATTATTGAAGTTTTCATTGTAGAATTTTACATACTTTGCTCGTCTTTCAGGGTCTTTAAATATCCAGTTTTTGAATTCTTCTTTTAATTGATGTTGTTTTTCTCTAGCTAACATGGTTTCTTTTTGATTGACTACATATCTAACACTATCTCCATCATCTACTCTATCCCTTACTGTTACTGAATTTAGATTAAGTGTGTCTTCTATAATGTGATATGCACTCATTCTTTTAGTTCCAAAGGTTTCTGTAGATAATACTGAGTAATCACTGCTTTTATTTTGTATATTCCATTTAGAATTTATCTTGTTATAATTTACTTTTATTTCATTGTTTCCACTGGACCATCTAGAATAAGAATTGTGTAGATATCTTGGTGTTTCTAGGGTCTCATAGATGAATTTTTCAATATCTTCAATCTCTACCCAAGTAGTACCTAGTCTTACATCTATTTCAGATGCATCTAAGTCTTTAGGTTGTACCTTTTCAAGAGCTAATACATTTTTCATAAATAACTCTGGTTTGTTTTCTGCAAATATTTTGGCCAGCTTTAACTTTTCTCTAACATTCCCTGATAAATATTCATCTTGGGTTTCCCATCCCTTTGTAATATCTTCTCCATCATACTCCATAGGGTTTAAGTATATTTGCCCTTCTAGCTCTTTTATTAAAGCTTCTGGAGTGGTTTCATAGAGTTCTAGCATAAAGGGTATGTCCACCTTTCCTCTTTCGTTTAAACTGACCATAAGGGCTTCATTGGCTGTATCTACTTCTGTAATTGCTACATGGGGTCTAATGGTTTGCTTTGTAAACATATCAGCCTTTAAAACTTCTCCATTTTCATCTACTACTTCTAATGAACATAGGAGAGGGTAATCATTGTCATCTTCAAAGGCTCTAGTATTGGCTCTAGAAGTTATATATCCATAGTCTTTGACAAATTCATCATATCTCTTATTTAAGATTTCTTGCTTCTTCTTTAATTCTGATTCTGTACATCCATTCATTTGAATATTGATGATTTCCCTAGTGATTTCTCTTATATGATGAAGTCCTTTTATTCTTTCTAATGTTTTTCCTGTAATATCCATCTTTCTCATTGCTGTATTTTCTCTATAATATAGTTCATCATTGATTAATGTATAGGTATAGTTTTTTACTTTAGGATCAGCTGGAATTACATCCTCTTGATTTTCTTCTTCTATTTCATATTTTGTGATATTAGCCCTTAAATTTTCTATTGCACTATATAATTCACTTTCTAAGTCAAAATTTTCATCATCATTTATTAATGTTGTATATTTGCTATCTTCTCCAAACATTCTAGTGTCAAAGATCATTTTCCCTAGCATCATTTCAGGGTTTCTTATAAAATATTCATTTATTGGTATTCCATCTTCATTTTTCTCTACCTTTAACCAATTAGCTTCTTTTACAGATAATCTTTCTCTTTTTTGAAGGAATATTATATCTGTAGTTACTTCTGTATTGGCATTATCTTTAAATGTTGTATTAGGAAGTCTTATAGCACCTATTAAGTCTGATCTCTCTGATAGATATCTTCTTACACCATCATTTTCTTTATCCATGGTCCCTTTTGATGTTATAAATGCTATGACTCCTCCAGGTCTAACTTTATCTATTGCTTTTGCAAAGAAATAATCATGTATTAGAAAGTTATGTCTATTATATTTAGAATCAAATAATTTATAATCTCCAAATGGTACATTCCCAATAGCTACATCAAAGAAATTGTCAGGATAGTCGGTTTCTTCAAATCCTTGTATCTTTATTTTTGCTTTTTGATAGAGTTGTTTGGATATTCTACCTGATATATCATCAAGTTCTACACCATATAATCTTGAGTTCTTCATAGTATCAGGTAATGTGGAAAAGAAATTTCCAACTCCCATGGCTGGTTCTAATATATTTCCTTCTTTGAAACCAAATCTTTCTAAGGCTTTGTATATTCCACTGATTACTATAGGTGAAGTATAGTGGGCATTGGGGGTTGATGCTCTGGCACTATTGTATTCATCAGAAGTAAGAATAGATTTTAATTCTCTATATTCATTACTCCAACCTATGGAATTTTTATCAAAGGCTTGGGGCATACCACCCCAGCCTACATATCTTGCTAATATACTTTGTTCTTCCCTTGTGGCTAATCTATTTTCTTTTTCTATTACTTTTAAGGTTTTTATGGCTTCTACATTGTTTCTAAACTTTGTTTTTAGCCCACCTACTCCTATTTCATCTTCAGGGTTGAATTTATAGTTAATAAGTTCATTTTCTTCATTTGATATTTCTTCAATGATTTCTATTTCAATATTACCTTGTTCTTCTTCCTCTTCATCGGGAAATAAAAAAGAGTCCCTATCTTGAGACCCAAACATACTTATTTGTACTTCATCTTCTTTTTCTTCTATCTCTTTTTGTATACTATTTCTATCAAGACTATTTCCTCGGCTGTCCTCCTTATCATATCCCTGTGTCTGTATGTTTCGTAGGTGTTCATTGGATTCTCTATTGGCTCCTTCTGTAGTAGTTGTTTCTCCAATGTCTTTAGCCTCTTCTTGGCCTCCTGATCTACTTTGTGCATTAGGCCCATCAGTTCCCCCTCTATTTTCAACCAATTGTATCTCTTGGGGTAGTTCTCTTTGAGATATTTCATTGCCATCCTTCCGTATTTCCCTAGTGGCATCTGATCTGCTTCCTCTTCTTGAGATATCTGTATCTTGGGATATAATATCCCTTCCTTGGCTTCCTGATATTCCAGCTCTAGCAATGGATTTTTCCTCATATTTTTCACTCCTTATAATTTTTCTAATATTATAAAATTCTCTTTCTATTTCTCTTAAAATTTCTTCTGCTAGACTAGTAGTATCTATTCCTAGCCTGTATGTCATCTCCTTAATATTAAAATCTGAAATATTGGTGAAAGTCGGTAAATCTTCAAATCTAGATAAATCTAACCCACATCTATTAAACACCATGAAATTCACACTATCTTCTACAGTTTTAATATATTGTTTTTGAAATGAATAATTAAAATCAGATAAATCAAATTCATATTCCTTTAATTTAGGTTTTACTATATATTTCGAGATTAATTCTTCAAGATTAGGTTCATCTGTATTAAAGCTATTATTTAAACTATCTATAAGTTTAAAAGAAATCTCCTCATTCAATTTCCATAGTCTAGGTATTGTATGAGGAGGCCCATTGGTATCTGATATATCAAATAGATACTCTAGTTTTAATTCAGTTTTTCTTGTATCAAATACAGCTATACTCCTTGTTCCTTTGTTTACATATCGTCCCATTCTTCTATTCCAAAATCTCATATCTGCAACTGCTGTTGCATCTGGCTTTTGTGCATATATCAATATACTATTATCAAATTTATATTTATATAATCTTGATGCAAATTCTAGATATTCTTTCCATTCCTTTTCATTACTAGTTACAGTATTCATAATACTGTTATATATATCTTTTACTTGTCTTAATCTACTCATATGCTACCTCCAAATCTAATTAAACTAATCTTTTAAAAATGGTATGGTGGGCTCAAAGCTGGTATCTTCAATATTTGTATAGGCTGGATTGTTTATTAGATTACATAGTCTAACTATTTTATTTTCAGTTAAGATACTGCATTTAATACTGCTGGATTCTAGTTTTGATGCAAATTCCATGGCTCTTTTTAATATGTCCCTTTCTATACCTTCTTCATAATCTTCCCAAAGCATAATATAAAATTGCCTTTCTACAACTTCACCTGATAATGCAAAGTTACTAATGGAATAAATTTCATGTCTTAATAGCTCTTTTTGTTTTTGATTAGTTGTATTGGATATTATGTTTTGGTATTCAGTTAGTAATGGTGAGATATCTACTGGCCTTGATACAGCTATAAATTTAAAGATTTTTCTTTCTGAAGTTAGTTCTGCTGTTAATGTTCTAGCTAAGGTTTGTTTTTCTCTTTTGCTTAGTAGGTTTATGTCTATGGGATTTATTTGTATATAAGATATTATTTTCTCATCCCTTGTATATAGGAATTTATCTTTTATGTCCTTTACATTTACAAAATCTTGGGCTGTTTCTTTTTTATTATCTATTTTGTCCTTCTTGTTCATATAGATCCTTCCCCCTTAAAACTTAGCCATATATTTTGATTTTACTTTCAATCTAATCTTTAATGGTGGTAGATGTTCCCATCCAAAGGATAGTGGAACTTCTAATGAAATATAGGAGTCAGCTTCAAATACATCCCCACTAGAATTAGGTGCAAAGGGTGTATTGATTATATTTACTTCTAGATCTGAAAGTTTATATTCATATTCTCCATTTACTACCTTTACATGATGATCTTCTTCTATTCTTAGGTCTAGTAGTTCATCTAGTTTATTGAATACATCTTCAGTATGGAGCATCTCTTCCCACCTATCCTTTTCATCAATATATTTATATCCTCCTGAATAACCTTCCCTAGAGCTACTGTATATATTGTCATAGTTTTCTATGCTAAGGGATATAACTGCTGTTTGTATGGCTTCTTTTATTCCTGAAACTATTAGTTTAAGTCTTAGATATTCTGAGACTCCTGCAAAGATAATAAATAATGATAGAACTATAGCTATGGTTAAAGGAAATATACTGCCTTTCTTTTCTCTTAATTTATTTATCATTCTGATTTCCAGTACACCTCCGATTTCCCTGTAGCTTTAGATTTTAGGGATATTGGAAAGGAACCAAAATCTCCAAATAGTCCTATTTCCACATTGGTAGTACAGGTTACTGTGATTACTTCATCTAATTGTACTTTCCTATCTCCCAAGGTGTTTGCTTCCCATGTAACAGAATCTATATTAATATCTATGTTTTCTGCTATAGTACTGTAATCTATTTCTATCATCCCTTGTATTTGAGCTTCTCTAATTACTTCATTGGCAAAGGTATTTAATCTGTCCTTTGCCATAAAGGCTGGAAATACTTTAATCCCTAGAGCTATTACCATCATGGCTATTAGTACTAGGACCACTATATCTACATAACCGTTTCCTCTATTATCTTTTAAAATCTTCTTCATTAAAACATACCTCCTAGGCCTTTGACTACAGAGATACCTATTATTACTAAATACATTATGAGCATACATCCTAGCATTAGGAATGAATATTTTCTGATTTTTCCTGGTCTTTTAGCTGCTTCATGTTTTAGTCTCTGTATTTCTAATGCTTTAAAATCATGGGATAATAGCTGGAAAAACACTAAGGCATCATCTCCCCTTATAACAGAAATAAGCCCTCTAACAACATCAGAGAGCATTGGGCTTTGTATTCTTGTTTCAAATCTTGTTAATGCAGTTTCATAATTACCTGATTTCATATCTGCTATGGTTATATTTAGTTCTCTTTTCATTGTTTCTCCTGCATTGTTTTTATACCTTTCTAGAATTAAAAGTACATCTCTTGTAGACTTTAACTCTTGAGCTATTTCCCTTGTAAAACGTGGTAGTTCATATTCTATCTTTTCTTTTTCTTTACTTAAGCTTTTTTCTGCACTTCTACTTTCTTTGAAATATGTTCTAACAGATATTACTAAGAGTATTGGAATAGCAATTGGTAATAAGAAGGATAAAGGTATTGCTATTATTAAGGGAATTGCAGTTTTAATCCATATGGTTGCAATATGTTTTTCAGGTGTTTCAATTATTCCAGCAGTTTTTAGTGTTGCTAATAGCTTTTTTCTTTTGTATTCATCTAAAATAATGAATTTTGATATCTTACTCCCTAATCTATCTAATAGAATATTGATTTTATCTATTTTTTTATCTCTTCCATAAAAGGTTATTATATTCTTAGATGTTTGTAATGTAGGGAGTCTTAATACATTTGCAATGATTAAATATATTCCAAAGGAAAAAAGAAATATGGATAAATATATTAATATATTCATTGGACACCTCCCCTCTCTAACTTTTGTATTCTATTGGCCTTGTAAGTCTTATTACTGCTCCTAGGGAAATAAAGATAATTAATACACATAGGGCTATAATTCCATGGCCTACAGGTGTATTAACAAGTATTTCATACCAATCCTTGTTTAGGAGCCTAATCAATGGGATATTTGCTATTAATAGAATTACCATGGTGATAAATTCTTTCATAGGTTCAAATAACATATTTTCTAATTCTGCTGATACAATCCTGGTGTCTGATAATTTCCCTACTATGGGAACTAAGGTAGCTTTAAGATTTTTATTGTCCTGACATGCTATTAAGGCATCACACCATTCTTCAAAAACTTCATTTTGTATTTTAGGTTTTAGGTTTTTTATTGCTAATTTAGTATTGGAAGTGATTAACTTTGTTTGGCTTAAAAAGAATATAAATACCTCTGAAATAGGTGGATTTAAATATTCTATATTTTCTTCTACTGCTAGGATAATATCTTCTGACCTTATATATGATGTTGTAATGGTGGATAATGCTGTTTCTAATTCTTCATTTATTTGCTTTCTATAGGAATTAGAATTATATATTACATACCAAAATGGCATTAATCCTAGACCTATTGATAATACTGGAACTAAGAAGAAGTTTCCTAAAGATATGGATAAAACTGTTCCTGCTATAAAAAGGATTATGGAGATTAACCATACTAGATTGATTTTCTCACCTTTACCCATGATTAATAGTATTGATTTAGATTCTTCTATTATTTTTCTTATGCCTTTTTCTTTTTTCTTTCTTGTCTGATTTTTTATTTTAGATTTAATATCTTTCTTTTCTCTACTTAATAATTTAGAGATATCATCGGTTAATTCAAATATAGATATATTTAATACTGTATATAATCCAGTTAAAAGAATAATGAAGCTTATTATATTTAATAATCTTTCCAATTTATCATCACTCCTTATCTTAAAAAGTTTTGAATCATATTCTTAGGCATTCCATTTTCCAATAGTCTCTTTTGTAATCCCTTTGAGATATTATTTATTTTTTGAAATTCACCTATTATTTCTTTTTTACCTTCTATTTCTAATACATCTTCTACATTGAATTTATATAAGGTTCTAATATGTCTTTCACCTGTAGGGAATATTTCACATTCTGTTATTTCCATTATCTTTCTAGATTTATCTTCTAATTGTCTGGTAAAAACTACTATGGGAAAGGCTTCTGTTACAAGATTATATAATGTTTCATCTTTCATATCATATTTTAATTTACATAGGGTAACCATTCTTCCATAGGTTGCTTCACAGGAATTAGCATGAATAGTAGTTAATACACCATGGCCTGTTCTAGCTGCTTCTTGAGCTGCAAAGGCCTCTGCTGACTTCATTTCTCCTACTACTATAATGTCTGGATTAGATGTTAGGGCATATTCTAATAGAGTTTCTTGATTTATCATTTCCTTTGGGTTTTCACTATCCTTAGTAACTGTATGGACTACATTGTTTATGATATTTCCCCTTTCATCTCGTTTAATTAAAGAAAATTCTCTTACATTATTTTCTATGGTATATATTCTTCTATCATCTGGAATGGTTGATAGTATTCCATCTAATAAAGTGGTTTTTCCTGAGTTAGTTGCCCCTGCAATACATATTGAAATCCCGTATCTTACCATGGATTGAATATTATCTAATATTTCTTTTGTAGCTGTGCCTTTTTCTATAAAATCCTTTGGTCCTAATTTCTTAGGATTTATTATCCTTATGGAAGCTACAACACCTATGTCTTTATCTATTACTGGTGGAGCAAAGGCTGTTATCCTTACATTCCCAGCTCCTACTAGATGTCCTCTAACTATTGGGTTTGCATAGTCTAATATCATTCCTGATGTTTGCAAAAGCCTTCTAACTACGTCTAAGGCGTGGGTTGGTGAAGAAAATCTTTCCTTTGATGTAATCTCTTCTCCATTTGATAGATTGATTTTAATATCTTCCCAGGAATTGATATTTATTTCTTCTACATTTTGGGAAAATAAATAAGGGGTTAGAAATGAGAACTCTGACATCTCCTGATAGATTTTTTCTATTAATTCTTGAGTAGTATATCCTTCTACAGAAAGCTGATAGTCCATTAAGTATTTTGATATATACATTTTAAGTTGCCTAACCTGTGCTTCCTTATTGTCTACTACAAAGGATGAATATTTAGATGAAATATATTCCTGAACATCCTTTAATACTTCTTCAAAGGTGTTATTTTTTGTATGAAAAAATAATGCTGCTTTATTCATAGAATACTACCTCCATTATTTTCTCTATTTCATTTTTATACTGGATGCTATTTTTATCTCTAATACTTTCAAATAGCCTTGCTTCTACATATTGTTCCTCTATTTCTAATGTATTTGGTAAAAATATACTGCTTCCTCTTAGAACATCATTTACTACTTCAATTCCTTGAAAATCCTTAGTATTTGATATAACTCTTAAATGTTCCTCTGACTTAAACTTTTGATCCATAAGTAATGGTAATGTAGATTTAAAATAAGAAAGCCCTTTGAAATCTGCTGTTGAAAGTCTAATGACTTTATCAGCTAGTTCAAGGGCTGTAATAGTTAGTATACTCTCAGTTAGAATACTGGAACAATCTACTATAATATAGTCTACTAGATGTCTTAAAAGGATAAGTAAGTCTATTACCCTTTCCTTTGTATATTCAGGATAGGTAAAAGGGTTTTCCCCTTTTTGATGACCTATTAAGGCAATATAATCATAGTTTTTTACTGTAATTGAGTTATCTAATATGGTTTCCTGATCTATTGTTGGATTTGCAAATATTCTTCCTAAGGATTTATCTATATCCTTTATATTTGGCAATAGAATTGGTATAGTTGGACAAAAAACATCATCATGGAGTATAATTACATTTTTCTTTTTTTCTGCAAGTTCTTTAGCAATCTTAACTGATAATGTAGTTTTTCCACTTCCAGGACTACCCCAAATGGCTATTAAATGATTATCCTTTAACTCTAGTTTATTGATTTTGTTCTTCTGTTTCTTCCGAACCTTCTTCTTGGATTCCTTCATCTTCTTCAACTTGGGTAGTTTCAAATTCTTCAGTTTCTCCATATGTTTTTCCCTCCTCTGCCTTTTCTAATGATAATAGATATTCTTTCTGTATTCCTAAATACTCCTTAGCAATCTTTTCTTCTCCCCTATATACTAAAAGTAAATGTATATTTCCATTTTGCTCTTGTTCAACTAATTTTTCTGCTTGAATAGGATCTACTGATAAGTTTATTGTAGATGGTAATTCTTCCTTTTCTCCTTCTATATCTTTTCCTTCTTTTGATGTAATGGATAAGACTTCTACATATTGTAACTCTGGTATAATCATAGGTTTTATTCCATCTTCACTACTGGATATAATAGAAACTATATCACCAGCTTTTAACTTGCCTGAGAGTCCTGCTGCTAAACTTCTTATGGTAATAGATATTGCCATATTTTCATCTCTTAAATAATTATCATCATCTATAGAATCTGATACTTTAGATTTTAAAAAGTAATCATCTTTGTATATATCAGCTGTTGCATATTTTCCTACTAATTCATTTTGCTCTTTTATAACTTGTTGTGGTAAATTATATCCACCTACTTTTACCTTTGTTATTTTATCTGCTGTAATTTCTTCTCCTTTTTTAATATTCTTACTTGCTCTTATAATTGTTACTTGAGATTTCATTGCCTTGTTCATAAATGGTGTTACTCCAAAGCTAAGTAAAAGAGCTAGGATTATGCTACCTAGCCCTAATACTGTTCTATTTTTAAAAAACTCTTTCATATTTTTATTGACCTCCTTGCAGTTAGATAAGAAATGCTATTATGCTTCCAGTTGCTAGATAGGGGGCTAATGGAACTAATTGATTTCTATGCTTTTTTAATAGTAAAGATACTATGGTTGATAATGATAGTCCTATTACCATAGCTAAAGTTCCCTTTGTTAATCCTAGATAAAATCCTATAGCTCCTACTAATTTTATATCTCCTCCCCCAATACAATCTTCATTGAAGAATATTGGTATTATAAAGGGTATTGGTAAAATTAATAGGCCTAGGATTGATTGAATAATACTAAATTGTGAAAGTAAAGCAGAAATCATTATAATCACATGGACTTTATCAGGAATAATCCTCCTCTTATAGTCATAAATTCCTGCATAAATTAATGTTGAAATAAACAATATATTTTTTAATACTACCATAGCTAACTCCATTCGTCTCTATATTTATATGGATAATACTTTTGAGACTTGGCAAATCGTAACATATTTCTAATCTGGTCTACTACGGATAAATTTGTTGTATCCTTTGTAAGCATCATGATACTTCCTCCTACTGATACTAGTATAAAGACTACACAAAAGATTAGATTTTTAGTTGAAAAATATATTAAAGCATCTATTATCCCTGTAAAGATATTGAATATCAATGCTTTAATAGCTTCTTCCTTCCCAAATCCATCCCAAAGTTCATTTTTTTCTTTTAAACCTAATGGAATGTATAATGAGTTAGAATCTTCCATTTTATCACCTCCTAGAAATTGGCATGAAAAAAAGACTTATGTAATATAAGCCTTTTAACTTACTTAGAAATATATTTAAACAAATAGAATTATACTTTGCTTTTTAAGTGTTTCTTTAACTCATCAAACATCATCTCAGAAATTTCTTCGTTTTTTGTTACTTTGCCTTCATATTGATTTGTCACTACTATCTTCATAACCTCTATATAAGAAAACGCCAATGCTGTAGTTAACAAACTTGCTGTAGTGCCACTAATAGCACCCCCAATTATTGTCCCAGCACCTGGTATAAACTTTAGTAAATTTGCTACCAAAGTCTTTCCTGCAATAGTTGCTCCTGCAACTCCTCCAGCTCCTGATGCAATTGCTAAAAGTAACTCCTTGTCGACCTTAACTCCAAAAATTGTAGTTATATGGGCCAACATAGCTACTTGTTCTGGAATTAATATTGCTGCATCTGAAAATGGAATTGGTGTGAAGCCAACCCCAAATGAAGTTGCTATATATCCAAGTGCCCATTTTGTGGATTCATCTGTTTTCTTTTTTATATCCACCTTCTGGGCATTATTAAAAGCCCTTCTTATACCTTGTGGCAATACTTGATAAGTCTTTTCTACTAAATCTTCTAATCCAAACCTTGGCAATTCATAATTTCCAAATTTGATTGGCTCTGATAATACTCTCTGTATGCCCCTGATGTTTAAATTTAAATTATCAATGTATTTTTCTAATTCCTTTGCATTATCCACATAACTTTGGGTTAATACTATAAGTACTGGCACCTTTTCCGACAGCTCTTTAATCCATTCAATTTCAAAGTCCTCTATCCTATTGGATGTTGCATTAATACAATACCATACGATATGTATTAAATTTTCGGCATTTATATCTTTGTTTTTATTTATTCGATCTAATTCTTCATTAATATCAAGTCTTACCTTTTTCTGAACTTCTAAGTCTAACTCTAAACCTCTACTATCGTATAGATTAATTGGGATACCTTCTTTTGTGATTTTTTTCAAATGTTGTGTAACTGGTTTTCCTATGCCTGTTTCCGCCAAATTTTCTCTAAATATGTTGTTTATTAGTGTGCTTTTACCAACCCCTGTTTTCCCAATTAGCATTATATTAGCTGGTATAATATTTTTTGATTCTAGATTTATTTTATTAAATAATTCATTAACGAAATTATAATTTTCCACTTAATTCACCCCTCGTACTTTTATTTAATTATAACAAAATATACCGCAATAAACTATATTAACTCAATAAAATAACATTTTATAAAGAGAGCTTCTTAAGTTGTATTAACTATAATATCCTATTCTCCAAAATAATGCATTGCAATATCCTTCAACTGCCATATAGATTCAGCTAATATTAGAAAAACCAATGCATTTCTCATTCTCTTTTTATAAACTCCAATTTCTTCATCACTTTGTGTCATTTTAAAGAAGCAATAGGCTACACGGGTTACTGTTCCTGCCCTTATTAGCCATATAAAGGCCATAGATAATTCTTTTAATATATCCATTTCTTCAACTCCTACTTAACTACATTTTTAAACATCTGAACTAATCTAGCAGAAGAATATATATTGTTTACCATTCCTCCACCACCTGAAAAGATTAAGAATTCTTGCAAGAAACTAGGCGTTTTTACTGCAAAGTATTCAGCTGCTATCCCCCAAAACAAGTGTCCACTAAACATAAGACTTAATCCTAATTTTGCTAATACAACCTGGACTAATACTGTTAATGTTGATTGGAAAAATTTCTGTATATAGGTCCTAAACACTCCCTTATCTGCATCCATAAGTCCTACACATGCCAATGGTAATCCAATTCTTAGAATTAATATCTCTAGTCCTTTTCTTATGAATTGTATATATAATAGTATAAATATTATAAAGAATACTAAAAAGGCCAATACACTAAAAAAACTAGCTGTAGATAATGTTGAAATTAAAGCTGGAAAACTTGTATTAGCATTTAGCCCTATTGCATTTAAAGCCTTATTAGAAAAATCTTCTATAATTTTAGCCAACCAACTATATAATACGGGAAAGGTTAAGGCTATTGCCATTGCTCTAAAAAAGTTAGTTAAGAGTTGAACTGGATCAGAATCTGCATCCCCATCAGACCAAAGTACATATATTTCAAAACCTTTCTTTAGGAATTTAAGTATTATAAGAGATATACCAAAGTCTAGAAATATTCTAAACAAAGTACTAAATCCATCAATTCCTAGATTCTTCATATGCTCTTCTGCATGAAGGGCTAAGGGTACTATTCCTGTTAACATTTCATTTCCTAAAAAATCAAATAAACCTTCTAAAAAATCTATTATAAGGAGTGTAATTAACTTAGACATGTTTTTCTCCTTCCATATTTAAAGGGACTGTATTTAATTTACAGTCCCTGTTTATATTTAAGTTTTAGTTCCCTTTATAATTAAACATTTCAGTTATCCTTTCCGTTAGAGTAGGCATTATTGTAGTGTTAAAAAGTGCATATAGTCCAGCTAATAAAAGTGCTCCGATAACTACTGCAATTAATATTTTTACTCCTGTATCTACATAGTTTTCTCCTGATTTATCCCTTAATTTCCTAGATAATTTTCCATACATAGCCTTTGATTTATTTATAATATTAGTCATTCTTTTGTCCTCCTAATTATTTAAAATATCCACTTACTAATGTAATGATTACACCTGAAAGTATTGCACCTATTGTTGATACTATGGTTGTGGTAATTCTATTGGACCATTTTTTGTGGTCCATTTCATCGGCTGCTGCTCTTCTAATAAAGCAATATGCTGTAATCACTGTACCTACTGGTATTGCTATTACAATAAGTGCTTTTCCTAGGTCTTCTATTAACTTTTTTAATCCTGTAAATATGGTGCTACTTTCTATTCCATTAGCAAAAATAAAGGATGGAATTGCTACAAAAATCATAGTTAAGATTATTGTATTAATAAGTATTTTCTGTTTATCCTTATCCATTTAAAAGCTCCTTTCTACTAAACTTATAACTCATTATTATAAAATTCCCATATTCCCCATAAATTCATTTCACCTCCATTGATAGTCCTCTGTCTGCGTCTATTTTCTCTAATTTCCCTAACTATTCTGTTGTGTTCTTTATCTCCTAATCCTAAAATCTTATTGAAATACATTTGAGATATATCCGGGGCAAACATTATAGCTGGGTTATCCCTTGATATAACAAGACTATATGGCCTTGAAATAAGCCTTATTTCATTAGGATCTAGTAATGCTCTTCCTGTTAGATTAATGCTTTGAGATGAAGATGTACTATTAGCATTAGAAGATGCTGAAAGTGAATATGTTGATACAGTATAATTCCCTAGTTTTTTTGATATTTCTTCTAAGGTTTCAAGATCATCTGCCTGTAAGTATATCCATGTCTGGCAGTTGCCCCTAATGGTTCTACTGACTTCTTTTCCATACTTTTCTTCTAGTTGGGCAAAAGACTGTAAAAATAAGTTGAATCTTATGCCTCTACCACCTCCAACGGTTAATTTGTTTGCAAAATCTGGTATTTTAGAAAAGTTTCCAAACTCATCTAATAGGAAATTAACTCTTCTCTTTAATCTACCTCCTCTCTCATCTGCTATTTTGACTAATTGTTCATAAATTTGTGATACTAAAAGACTTGCCAAAGAGTAGTATGTTGTCTTTTCATCTGGAAGTATTATAAACAATGCTATCTTTTTACTTCCTAGTTCTTCAGGGTTAAAATCACTATTTGAAGTCATTGAATGTATTAATGGGTTAGTAAATAATCTTAAGTTAGTTAAAGCTGCAGTAAAAAAACTCCCTCTAGTTCTAGAAGGAGCTATTTCTGATATTGCTATTAAACCTTTTGCTGGATGATTATCTTCCAATTCTTTCATATATTCTACAATAGGCATTGTCTTATCAATGGTTTTACACATTTGGGATATAAAATAATATACATTTGTCATGTTTTGGTATTGCTTGTTATATCCAGTTTTATTGTCAAATACTACTGCCATAATAGCTGCTGCTATAGTTGATGCTTCGCCATCTGTCCATATTCTTTCTCCCTTTGATTCTCCTACTAATGAGGATGTTATATCCCATGTTGCTTCTATTGCCCTAGGGATATTCCCTTTATCTACTGCATCTATTATTGGTTGAAGGAAATTATATCGATTTGATTTTAGTGGATTTCTGAAATCCACTGCTATAACTTTATATCCTAATCTCTCTAGAAAAGGATAAGTATATTGAAATAGCTCTCCTTTTGGGTCAGATAGAACCATATTTTCTCCTGCAAGACCTAATGTACAAATTGATTGTAATACAATTGTTCTTGATTTACCTGAACGAGTAGCACCTACACAAAGAGTATGAACATCATCTGTTATGGTATATAATCTTTCTTCATTTTTACTTTTTTCTAGTCCAATTACTATACCACCTTCTTTAAAGTAAGATTTTTCATTAGCTCCTTCTATATCAAATATTTTCATCACCTACTTTCTCTGTTTCAATATCATCATATCCATGTTTAATTAAATAACTTATTAGTTTGTCATTTTTCTTTAACACACAGATAGAGAAGACTTTCTCCTTTTCTTCCTTTGTCATCCATCTAGCCGATCCAAATTGCTTTTGTCCTGCTGGAGCTGGTGTCATTATATTAGGTGTAATCTTTATTAAATCTGATTGATAAGGTTTATTGTTAGTTATTAAGTATAAAATGCTTCCTAAGATAATTGTTAATTGAAAAACCATGAATAAGTATAAATGATTTTTATTTCCCTTTAAACTATAAATAGAACTTTTAAAACTAGGTAAAGTTAATTCTGATATTTCCTTTGATAATAATTCATGTAATAAGGTGGAAAAATATAAATTAAATATTGTTCCTAAGATTAAAATCAATATTAAAGTTATAGTTTTTATTTTTCTTTTATTTTTTGACATTATTCCCTTCCTCTTTTAATTATTAATGGATGATTAGCTTGCCTTTGATATATATTCTTTTATGGTTAAATTATTTATAGCAAAATCTACTTTTAAAAAACATTCACAATATTTGGCTCTACTTCTGAATACATAAAAATAATCAGTTTCTTGGATAAAAGTTCCTCTAAAATATTTTGAACGATCTTTTTTTCTTCTTTGAGCTATATTTTCTATAATATATTGATTTCCTAAGATTAAACCTAAGTCTATATCTTCAATTCTAATTCCCATATATGAATTCTTAAAATCCTCTAATTTCATCACCTCCCATAAAAAAACGGCCTCTCAGAATGCTCTGTAAGGCCTTTAAAATAGATGAGCATACCTATTATATGGCTTGAAAAAAGAGCCTAAAGCTATAGGCTCTAATTTCTTTTATTTAATTTATCTTCTTATTTAACTATATAAATTTTCGTATTTCCAATTTTTTTGCATAAAATATTATTATTTCTTTTAAAATAATCCTTATCTTTTCTAGATATTACTATGTTATCAGATTTATCCTTATATACCTTATACCCTACAAATATTAATAGTATATTTAAATACATTAAGTCACTTTCTATATAATATATGCCTATTATAATAAATATTATTAAATTCACTAATATGCTAGTGTTTTTGGTTATATCTACTGTAATTAATGGGATTATATATGTGATAAAATAGTCTAATATATCATTATTGATAGATTCCACATTTTCAAAAGTATTTCGCTTTGTGTGATTAAAATTAAAAAAAATAATCATAGAAATTATTGATACTACCGAAAATGCAAATATTATTACCCAAAATATATTATTCTTGTTGTAAACCTCTAGTACAGATTCAACATTAAGATCTCCCATTTCATTTATAAAAATCAAAATATATAAGGGAATATATGAAGATATAAAAAGATTCATTTTAAAAAATTTCTTTAATAATCCCATAAATATTTATCACCTACTTTTATTTTAATTTATCTGTACCTGTCTGACCACCAATTAATGTTTTATAATATGCATCGTTCATTAATAATGTTATTTCTGTTAATTGGCTTTTATCCTCATAAATTATTTTACTTTCATCGTCATTAAATGTTATACCCAGTCCAAAAGCCTTTGACACTTCAACAACTTTATCGAAGTTTTTAAAAAATAATGGTAGTGTTTCATTTGCCTTTATTTTTGTTAATCTCTTAATAGCTGGTATGTTCCCTAGTACATCTTTTTCAAAATCCTCAAAGTTGAGAATTAAGTCCTGTTTCTCAATTACGTCTATAATTTCTCTTGCTTCATTTTTAAATTGTTCCTCTAAGTCAAAAATTCTTTCTAGTGATATATGATTTAAGATCAATATTTTTTCTTTATATAAAATTAAATCAATATCATTATCTACCCCTAATATATCTCCAGCTATCTCACTAAATGTTCCATCAACTAAAGTTCCTAAAAACCCCTCTCTTAATCTCCTCATCTTAGTAAATCTTCTAAAAGCAATAATCCTTTCATCCTTATGTTTAAAGTCAAAACAATATGTGTGAATATCGTTAACATTAATCATTTTTTCTAGCTGATTATCTAGTGTAAGACTTAAAGTTAAATCTTCAACATTCTTAATAAAGGTTTTATCACATTCCTCAATAACTCCTTCAACTTGTCCCGATGGATTATAATCACCTAACACAAATTCTTTCTCTTCAATAGTTTGAATTGTTTCTTGTATCCGCTTTATAGTTATTCCCTTCATTTCTCTTTGTATCTTCTTTGATATTGATGGAGAATATGCACTATAAGTATATTTTCCATTGCTAGATTTATCCTTAGTAATAAAATATAATTCGATACTATCTGTATTTTCTTTTTCTTTGAATTCATCTGGATTAATAGCTTCTAAGTTAAATAGCAATTCTCTTAAATCTATATGTTTGTTTTGAATTTTTTTAACAACTACTTCTTTTCCCATAATTATTTTCCCCTTTCATGTAGTACTATTAATATATTACTACAAAAATTTGGAAAATCCTTTTTTTATGATGAAAATCTATATTATTCTTTTCTTTCTTTTATTCAATTTATTTACTTTACAATATTTTTTCTGTAAAATAAACACTATTAACTGTATAAATATATCAATAAAAAATAGCAACCTGTTTAAACTGTAATTATCTAAGTTCTACTTAGTTTATCTTGTTTTACACTAAGCATATTATGGTATAATATAAATAAAGTAATAGATACCGCCAAGGTGTGGTTGCCACTATGGTGATTTAAAACATTTAATCACTCTGCATGGCCGTGCAGGGTGATTATTTTTTACTTTACTTTCTCGGTACTATTCTCCAGTCATCAAATAAATTCCCTTTAATATTTATATAATCATCTAAGCCTACTGATAACATTCCAGCTGGAGTCCATAAATCTATTACTTCTGAGTATATTGTGTATCTTTCTTCATCTGGGTACCATAATGGAGTAAAGTGAACTCTTTGATTATATGGTGAATATTTGTTTTTCTTTAATTGAAATTTAGCATTAGTTCCTCCTGAAATTTTTTCTGAAAGTCTACAATAAGCATTATAGTTAAACTCTGGAAAATAATTTATTACATTTTGAACACCTGTAACATCAGAACTTGAAGAATTATAGAAAACATTTGTTGAAACCTCAATATTTAATCCATAACCTGATTTCATTTCCCAAGTATCATAATACTCTTTTGCTGTAGGTACTTTTTCATCTGGTTTTATCTTATATGTTGCAGATAAAGAAGCACTGTATTGATTCCAAAAATATTCCCAATCCCCTTCATCAATCCATTCACCATAATCTACCCATTTTTCAAGGCGACTATTCCATCTCCAATCTTCGTGCCATACCCAATTAGCTTTCCAAAATGCTGACCACTCTCCCCATGAAGCTGTTGTATTATTTGCTTTTTGAGGAAGTCTAGGTATTCTAAAACCTCTAGGCATCTGTATTGGTTTTCCTGTTTTAGGATCTTTAGCTACTGGATCTGGTGGTATGTTTTCATTTAAATCTACAACTTTGACATATTTGTTATTTCCACCTATAAAGTAAGCATTTGAATTACCTGAAATACTTGCACTTACATTCATTGTTTGAGGCTTTGAAGGTGTATGCCACTTTGCCCATACAAGCTGACTACCACCATCTGGGAGAACTATATCTGTACTAGATATTGCTCTTCCATCTACATATATGGTAACAGTTGCTGGTTTATCTGGAGTTATCCTTTCAGTAGTACCTACTGTAAAGGAAGTAATTACGTCTGTATCTACTCTATAATCTCCAATATTTAAGTTTCTTAATTCCCCAATTCCATTCTCATCGTCTACAGGTGGAATAATTGGCTCTTGAGTATTAGTTCCATTAGCTCTTAGAAATCTCATACCCCAGCCTCCACCTTTTATTATCCTTTCATTGCTCCATTTCTCTTTGGATCTAGTTGGTGGATATGCAGTATAACCAAACCAATCCATTTCTAAAACTATAGAATTGGGTAAGTTAGCATGAGTCATCCCTGCTATATGTTGAGCATCATCACCATTATAGAAAAAGTTAAATAATCCATCCCTTTGAGATATTGCATATTCAGTAGGTGTAAAGGCTAATTTTGTTTTACCGTCTTTTAAATGAGCTATAGCAACAGGTTCATATATAATTACCCAAGGTACTTTATTTGTATATTTATCTCCTTCTTTTATTGGTAATATATCTTTTGGATTTTGTTTTCCTTTTTCACCTTCAATAGTAAAATCTATGTTTGAAACTAAACCTTCCCATGATGTTCCTTTATGGTGAGCTATGGCATTAAGTACCATTTCCAAAGTATAAGTATCTCCGAAGTAATTCTTTACTTGCTGCAAATTACCTCCATGAGTAATTGGTACAGGTGGTGGATTATCAGTTATTATTTTGACAGCATTAGCATATGCGTACTTCATTTCTGAACCTCTAAGATAATCTACTTTATTATTTTTCCCAAATATAGTTCCAGTTGGAAGTGAAAAACTTGATGGCTTTATAAATACTGGTTCTCCAATATTAGTGTAATTATAATAAAAAGATGAATCAGTTTCTGCAGTATCCTTTAGCCCCACATATATGGAAACTTTATACATCCATTCTCCACTTCTATAAAATCCCTTACCTTTTATAGCGTCACCTGTACTACCATCTCCTGTTCCTGCATTATCATCACCATCTGCAAGTATAGGTATGGGTATTGAAAGAAAAAGTATTAATATAAGAAATAATGCTATGATTCTTTTTATCCTATTCATATCTCAACCTCACTTTCTAACCTTTTAGCAAATAAAAAGAATCCTTCTTATTATTAAAGGATTCTTCAATATAAATTTATTTTTACTGATTTTAATTCTGCTTATAGTTGGATACTAGCATCAAAATTTATCTCCTTCTCCTGCCTTTTTACCATCAGGAAGTAAATCTTCTCCCTTAACTTCATTTGGTGCTGCATTTGGATCTCCTTCTATTTCTATTGGATTCCCTTTTAAATCTCTTACTACTCCATCTTCTCCTGTTCCGCCTTTTACCTCTTTCTTTGGTTCTTCTTTAGTAGTTGGTGGTTTTGATTTATCTTTTACTTCTTCTTTAACTGGTTTAGGTGGTTCTTCTGGTTTAGGTTCTGTTATAGGTTTTTCCATTTCTTCTGGGAGTTTTTCTTTATCTGGTTTTGATATTGGATTTATTTTATTTTTATTATCTTCATTTTCCATAATAGGTTCTTTATCTCTATCATTTTGGCTTTCTACTTCATTATCTAATTTTTCATTTTCAGTATTATCAATGCTTTCATTTTCTTTGATTGGTTTAATATTTACTTCTTCCTTTTCAATATCCATATTTTCATCTATTGGCCTATCAACTATTGCAGAATTCTTATCTTGTCTGTTTAAAGCCACTATTCCCATTACCAATGCTATACATATAATAATTCCTATAAACATGACTATCCTTTTACCTTTCTTAGTCATATAATCTCCCTCCTTACATACTAGTAAATTAAAAGAGCCTAGAATGTCTAAGGCTCCATGTTGTCAGTTAAATTATTTTCTAATATTTGTTCTATTAAATTTATATAGGTATCAAGTTGTTCTTCTTCTAAATTAATTACTAGCTCTAAAAATAGGTCTAGATTATTATTCTTCCCATACTCATCTAAAGCTTCATAATATAATATTTTATCTTCTGACTTTATATTTACTGGCAAATATCCATTTTCCATAAGAATATAATTCATAAGCATCCTTGAGGTTCTTCCATTTCCATCTTCAAATGGATGTATAGCTACAAATTCAGCATGTACCCAGGAAGCTTTTTCTATAGGATTTAATACTTTGTTTTTTAAATCATAATAGAAAATATTGAGTCTATCATGCATTTCTGTTCTCGAAGGCGGCTTATGACTAGCTCCTGTAATACTTACATCTACATACCTGTAGATGCCACCAGTAATTATATTATCCATTAAAATTTCATGTATATCTTTTATAACATTACTGTCTAATCCTATGCCTTTTTTAATATTATCTTTTACATATTGAAATGCTTTATTGTGATTTTCTACTTCATAAACTTCCCTTAGGCTTTTCCCTCCAATGGACATTCTATCTTCTATAATTAATTTGTTTTCGATTAAGGATAACGTATTACCTTCAATTTTAGTTGATTCATGGGTATATCTAATAGCAAAATCTAATTCGTATTTTTCTAAAGCTAATTTAGGTATTATATTTTTATGTTTTTCATAATAAATCTTTTTTTCTTCAATCTTTTTAAGTCTGTCTTTCATGGTAATATCTACCTCCTTAATCCTTTAATCTATATTATAATATAAATTTTACAGTAAATACATGGTATTTTCATTATTAGTACTTTATTAATAGGTATTACATTTCTCTTTCCCAGTCTAAACCTTGACCCTTCTCCTGTTCTATCATTTTTTCTTTTAATGCTTGCCCTTCTAAATATGTTAGGGGATAATTTTTATCTCCTTCACTAGGATTGTCTGATAGTATTCTTATGGTTTCTAATATTAAATTTTTTCTATCTTCTATTTGTCTTTCTACCCTAATTGTATCTTTTTTCTCGATAAATTGCTTGTTTAATTCAAACTTCTTTAGTAAGGCTTCCTTTGTAAAGCTTTTAGGAGGATGTAATTTATCGTTATTGCACTTTCTTCCATTGGGGAGAATAAAGGTTATATTTTTCCTATTATCTACCCATCTAACTTGATAGCCTAAATCATTCATATTTTTTATAAAATCATCTTTACTCATGGAAATTTTAATACATTCATTGACAGTTAGCCATAGCTCATATTTCCATGACCTGCCTTCTTTTTTAGCTCTATATTCTCCTGAGGTTATACTATTTGATATTTCTTTCTTTGTTTCAACTATACTATGCTTTAGACCATATTCTTTACATAATTCATTGGAATACTCTTTTAATTCTTCTAATTCTTTCCTCGATTGTCTCCACTTCTTCCCTGTTTCTGCATTTACTGTATTTAGCACAAAATGTGTATGAATATGGTCTTTATCTACATGGGTAGCTGCTATAATTTGAAAATTTTTAAATCTTGGATGTTCTATTAATTTTAAAGATATTTCATGGGCTAATGCTGGATCTATTTTCTCTTTATCTGAATATGAGTGGGTAAAATGTATAAATTGTCTACCACCTTCTTTATTAAACATTTTTTTAGTAATCATCATCTCTTCAAAAGCAGATTCAGGGCTACAATTTATTCCTGTTGTTAAGTTAATTGAAGTCTTTTCATCTTTGGTGATATAGTTTATAGCCCTATTTCCCTTGTTGTTTTCTATAAGCTGATCTATGAATAAACTTTCTACATCATCTTCTTTCAAATTAAAAGCTTCTGTTTTATTTTCATCTATAATATAATCTATTGCCCTTATCAATCCTGCCTTTTTCTCATTTCTCCCATTAATGAATTTAAGGATTGCCATACTTCATTCACCTTCTTCTTTGTTGCTGATATATCAGGACAGATTATTCGTCCCTGGTGACAAAGAATTGTTAGCTGATTTAAATTTGTTCCTATGGCTCTTAATTCTTTGGTAAAGCTTTTTAATTCATTAATTACTATGATTTCCTTATTTAAAGATGTATGCCTAACATATTCACTTACTTTCATATTAGCTTTATTAGCTTTTGATTCTATTACATTTAGTTCTTTAGGACTTATTCTAAAAGTTATTCTTTCAGTCTTATTTTCAATAAGAAACGCCCCCTTTAAAAAAGTAAAAGGACTAGATTATATTTCCTCCTAGTCCCTACCCCTTATTTTTACATGTTTTCATAGTTTTCAATAATGACTATTAAGCTTTCTATTTGCTCCATTGTGTCTTTGCTCAACCCTAAGCCTTCATAGTTTGCAAATAAATCATCAATATTGTTGTGTTCTAAATAGTTTTTTATTATATCTTTATCTCTTTCACTAGTATCTATTAACTTTAGCATCATTTCATTAATATTATCCACAACATCACTCCCTATTGTTTTTCTTTCAATTCCACTTTTTCTAAAATTCCATTTCATATTCATCGTTCTCAATTTCTTCATGGTAATCTTTATCTATTCCTATGTTTACTTTTTTATAATCCCCCATGCCTATTACTGTATATGGCATTAGCCCCTTTTCTTTTAGAGAAGTAAAGTTTTTATCATCCACTATTAAATAATCTATTATGTTTAAGTGAAGCGGTCTTAATATATTAAATAAATTTTGAGCTATTTCCATTGCTAAATTTGTTGTTTCATAATTATTTGGACTATTAGTATGTACCAAGCTTATAATTGCTGCATCGTATGCTAGAGTTTTAGATAATATATCTTTTGGACTTAGTACTATATTTCCTTCTCTTGTATTTGTTATCTTTTCAACCCCTAATAATACTAGTTTTGAATTATACAGCATTAAATATATATCTTCTTTACCTTCATCTTTTACTTTTTCTTTGAATAATCTTGCCATTTGAGTTGGACCATTTATTTTATTTTTAGCTTTAGATATATTGGTTAATGAATTATAATTTTGTAAAAAATCATTTATTATTTTTAATTTACTTAATTCTTTTTTATTTAAATTTAAAGTATCTTTGGCTCTTGTTGGATCTTCAACTATACTTATTATATTATTAGTATATAATGAATTTGATTCTTGTGGAATACTATTCAAGTAATTATTTATTTTTTTGTGGTCAATATCAGCAAGATTTAATAATGATTCAATAAACATATCTACATGGTTTTTATAGTATTCTTTTCCCACTGTATAATCTTCTTCATTTGTATTTACAATAAACTGATGGTCTTTATCATAGCCTATGACTCCTCTATCTTTAAGAGATGTTATATCATCTCCAACAATTACATGGTCTATTACTTTAATTCCTAATGGTGAAATTATATTTGCTAAATTATTTGTTAATGCAATGTCTTCATCACTTGGCTCTGTATTCCCACTAGGATGATTATGAGAAAATACCACTGATTTACATTTAGTATCTAGAACTTCTTTTACTATTTCCCTAGGAAAGACTATTGCTGCTGATAAGGTACCTTCAGATATTTTCTTTATATCAATTAATTGATTATTTCTGTCTAAGAAGGCACACATAAATACTTCCTTATCTTTTTTATTTCCTATTAGATACTTGAAATATTCTCCTACTTCCTTTGAGTTAGTAAAACTAATCTCCTTTTTATGGGAAAACTCTTTTGTAATACTATAATTAACCAAAAATTCATTTAGCAAATTAATTCTTTCCATTTGTAATTTTGTTGGTTCAATAGTTTTAGGTCTTTTGAGTAAATTTAATACTTCATTGTTTTGTGAATAATTTTGAATCTTCTCTTCCTTAATCCCTATCACCTTTGAAATTGCCTTAATTAATCTTTCTTCGTTTTTCTTCAATAATTTCATCTCCTTTCTTATTTAGAGGGTACGGGATACTTCCCGTGTATTAATCTATGAAATATGGGATGAAATCCCTTATTTCACCTATTTGGAGGCATAGTCCGACAAATGGGAAACTTGCCCTTTCAAAGCAAAGCTTTGTTAGGTACACCCTGGATATTGAAAAACAAAAAAGAAGAGCTATAGTTCCAAGTTGAACTTCTCTTCTTCGCCACGCCTAAGGAACATATTTTTTTTCGTAAAAATTTGATTATATGTTGTATTTATCAAATCTTCATTGTAATCTTTATTGATGGGATACTGTTCTATGACGTTATATTTATTTTTATACCCACTTCTAATTTTATTAGTGGCCTTAATTCCCGTTTTGTCATTATTAAGGCATAGGACTATATACCTGATCATTGGATTATCTTCTAAGTATTGTTTCAATGCCTTATCAGATACCCCTCCTAAGGAGATAATATGATGGTTAAAGGAGTTGATATTATATAACTTTAAAATAGTTAAATAACTAAGAACTTCTATTGGAGATTCACATACATATACCTTATCGCTTGTACCCTCAATAGCAAAAGGATATGCTTTATCGGAGTTTTTTACATCACCTTTAAATACAGTATTAGTGTTAGTACTTCTTAAATTTCCATATCTAGGATTATTGTTATTGTCATATCCAACAAATACGCAGTTTTTATTTTTATCCTCATATAATTTACCTTCTTTGATTAATTTATATACTAAGTTCTTATCTATTTTTCTTGTCTTTATCAGATAAGCTATAACATGTTTATAAGTATTGTTTTTTTCTGGAAGAATAAACTCTCCTTTTTCTTCTATTTTTCTTTTAGCTATACTGTATTGCTTATGGTGATTGGTAGTAGGATTAAAGCCTAGTAATTGCTTTACTGATTCTACCCATGTTTTATTCTCTATGAACATTACAAATTGTATTGGACCACCTCCTTCTCCCTTAGAGAAACAGTTCCATTTATTTAAGATAGGATTTATATATAGTCCTCCATAGCCTTCTATATGATATGAATCTTTTCCTACCTTTTTTAATTCCAATCCTATGTTTGCTGCATAGTCCATTAAATTAACATTATTAGCTTGAGTTAATTCTTCATCTGTAAATCTAAGCCTTTTATGGGCCATTATTTATCACCTACTTCTAAATTTCTATTTCTTCTATATTGGTATCACCTATAGAAAATTCATTAGCTGTAAACACATCTAAATCTGTTAAGTCTAATTGGTCTATACTCATTATTGGTTTATATCCTCTTTTAAATTTTTGATAATCATCCCATGAATATTTCTTTTCATCAAATATTTCAAATAATCTTCTTCTAAAGTTCCTACTATCTACTTCTAATATAAACCTATCATAATCCCTGTCTTCATCTGGTCTATCATCTTCAATATCAAAGTATATAGTTATTAATAATCTTCGCATTTTCTTCACCTTCCTCTAAACTTCTATTTCCTCTTCCAATTCATTGTTTTGTGAAAAATATAATTCTAATGCATTTTCTATGATTTCTTCTATTTCTTTTTGAGTTTGATTTTCTTTAAAATATTTATTAATTAATTTTGGTTTTAATTTAAAGTTTTTAACTTTCTTAGGTTTGTTGAAATACTTTCCTGATAACACTTCATAAGCTTTGTCATATTTAAAATTACTTCCTTGGGAATAGGATTTTAGAATATCTGATTTCTTTAGGTCTACCTTAAATCCGTAATCATCTAATATGTCTTCTACTATCTCTTGTTCTTCCTGTTTCAAGAAAGATAAATCAACAGCTGCTGTAAAAGGAATTTCATTATTATCAAGTCTTTCCTTTAGTTCTGCTATAAGAGTATCTATTCTTAGATATCTTGATACCATTCTAGGAGAAAGATCATATTGGTCTCCTATTTTATCTCTTGTAAATTGTTTTGGGTCAATTTGGCCCAAATCAGAGTTTTCCTCTAAATAATCACCTTTATAGAGCTTTTCAATTTCATTTATTAAGTCTTTTCTTCTACCCTGTTCTTTAATTGCATCATGTCTTTCTGTTAAGATTCTTGCTTTTTCTGAATGAGTTAGTTCTGAAAATGCTCTTTGTATTAAGTTGGTTTCTGTAACTATTAACATGGCTTCTTCATCTGTTAAATCTTCTTTTATTACTACGGGTACTTTAGTTAAACCTGCTATCTTTGCTGAATTTGCTCTATTGTGCCCTGATAGTATTTCATATTTTCCATCTTCCTTAGGTCTAACTATTAGTGGAGTAATTACTCCATATTCTTTTATACTTTCAACCATGTCATTAAGACGTGGTCCTTCATAAAGTTTAAAAGGATGATTAGAAAAAGGAACCAACTGAGATATATCTACCTCTGTAGTTCCTTTCTTTTCATTATCTATGTCTTCATCTGTTAATCCTAACATTTCATTTAAATTGATTATGCTATTCTTTACCAATTTGACCACTCCTTTGCAAAGTCTTCATAAGCTTTAGCTACTTTGTTTTTGGGAGCATATTCTATAATACTCTTTTTATTTAATATAGCTTCTCCTGTCCTTACGGAAATTGGTATCTTGCTTTTAAATACCTTAATATCTAGATTGTATTTATCTTTAATAAAATCTACAGATTCATTTAATGCTTTTACCATTTCCTTTGAAAGATTTGTTCTCTGGTTTAACATTGTAATAAGTATTCCATCTATTTCTATGCCAGGATTAATTCTTTTCTTTATTCTATTTATATTGTTCACTAGAAGTCCTAATCCTTTAGCTGAAAGATATTCAGGTGTTACTGGAATGATTACACTATTACATGCTGCTAAGGCATTTATGGTAAGCATACCAAGGCTAGGGGAACAATCTATTAAAATATAGTCATAATCTTTTTTTATATTTTCCACTACTGATTTTAAAACTAATTCTCTACTCATTACATTTACTAAAGACATTTCTATTCCTGCTAAATCTAATGAACATGGTATTAAGTCTAAATTCTCTTTTATATTTAATATATATTTCTCTTCTTCCATCATCTCCTTTTCCTCTATGGCTAATGCCATTAGTGTTTGTATATTGGTTTTATTGTCTACATTACAACCTAAGGCAGCTGTTAGACTTGCTTGTGGATCAAAGTCAATTAATAGCACCTCCTTCCCTTCTTCAGATAATGCATACCCTAGGTTTAATGCTGTTGTAGTTTTTCCTGTTCCTCCTTTTTGATTTATTATTGCAGTTATTTTAGACATGTGAAAACCTCCTCTTTTAATATTCAAGTTCCCATTCTTCCCATCTTTCACCTCTAAGATGTTCTATACAATCTTCTAATGAACTAAATCTCTCTACTAATGTAAGTATTTTGTTTTCTATTGCAATGGATATGTAATCCTCTCCTTCTTTTTTATAAAAGTATCCTAGTAGTGGAAAATCATCAAACCTTACTGTGTCTTTAATTCTTTGATCCAGCCTATCTGTTATTTCAAAAGGTTCATCTATTGATATCTTTTCTACTTCTTTTGCTGTATAGATTTTTTCACTTTTGGTTTCGTTATTGAGTAAGTCTAAGATTTTAGTATCTTTGTTGTAGGTGAGTAGTAAGGAATAATTTTGCATGATTCAACTCCTTTCCATTAAAAAAGAGCCCTTAGGCTCTTATGTGATGAATAATATGTTTTTACTATATGAAATTAAAAGAAAAATACGATAAAATAACAAATGCTGAAGCTAAGTCCTCAGATATATCAAAGAGTAAAGAATATTTAATTAATAAGGTTAAAGAATTAAGTAGCAAGGGGAAATCTATGAGAAAAATAATTGACATTTACAATGCACCTTTAATTTCAGAATCTTCTAAAATAGTATATTATGTTATCTTGCTTTTTCTAAAACCCACTGAAAAAAAGGAGTTCTGTTATCTGGCATGGATTTATTGGGACCATACCAATGATTTGACACCACAAAAGCTCGACCATCAACATATATTTTTTCCTTATAAAATCGCTGCCTTCCATGCTCATCATAGCAATCACCATCTTCTAATTGACCTTCTAATCCTACCTCAGATAAAATAGGAAACTTACTACAATTAAATAATCTTTTACATTCATCTTCATTTGTAAGAATTTTAATTACTTCTTCATTAAAACAACCTTTATCATTAAGAAGTTCAAGACAACTGTATGCAAATTTTTTATTTCCTAGTTTTTCAAAATCTACCATTAGCCATCCCCCCCTATACTTTATAATTGTTTCATTATTAAGTTGCCTCTATTATAACATCTATTAGCGTGTTTGGGTTTAGCAAATGAATAGCTAAAATTTGTGTTTGACCCCGTATAGTCAAAAGATGTTAACCCATTATCCTTAGAAACATAGAAAAAGGAATAAATTATAAATTTCTCAATTCATAATTTATTCCTCATAATTATCATATAAATATATAGAATTATCCTTTAGAATTTTTCCTATTGAAAGTATATAAGAATTTATATTTTTCGTACTATGTTTTGAAGCTGCTATATCTTCAACAAATTTAGCAAAGTCAATTCTTTCTGTATCTAATTCATAGCCATTAATGTATAAAAAGATTTCACAACTATTAAAAGCAATTCTTTTATTTCCATCAGGAAAACAGTGATTTTTGGTGAGCGAATATAATAAATAGGCTGCTTTGTTAAATAGTCCAATATATGGGTTCCTACCAAAATATTCAGCAAACATATTGTTTAATATAGCATCGACTTTTGCTTCTGTATCAGGAAAAATTCCACTCATTCCACCGAAATCTCTTATAAGCATATCATGTAATTCTATAATGTCTTCTACATCTAGTATTTCATAATCTTCCATAATTCACCTATTTTGCTAGTTTCTTATAGATATCTTTATTTTTTTTTGTTAATTTTTCGTATAATTCATCCCTTTTTTCTTTACTAACCCTTTTATTTATAGGGGTAGTAGTTTCAACTTTTACTGTATTCATTTTACTACCTCCTTTTTCTTCATTTTGCTGATCTATATTCATATTATACCACTCCTTATAAATTTTTACTAGTAATAGTATTATATGATTTATACAAATTTAATATCCATTTTAGTATAATTGAAAAAGACCAGCTAATTATAACTATATATAATTGTAAAGTTGAAAATCTAAAAATTTCATCTACATATATAATTATACCCCAAAATAATATACTGCCATACCTTTTAGTTGCCATATAGATTCAGCTAAGATTAGAAAAACCAGTGCATTTCTCATTCTCTTTTTATAAACTCCAATTTCTTCATCACTTTGTGTCATTTTAAAGAAGCAATAGGCTACACGAGTTACTGTTCCTGCCCTTATTAGCCATATAAAGGCCATAGATAATTCTTTTAATATATCCTTTTCTTCAACTCCTACTTAACTACATTTTTAAACATCTGAACTAATCTAGCAGAAGAATATATGAAGATTAAGAATTCTTGCAAGAAACTAGGTGTTTTTACTGCAAAGTATTCAGCTGCTATCCCCCAAAACAAATGTCCACTAAACATAAGACTTAATCCTAATTTTGCTAATACAACCTAGACTAATACTGTTAATGTTGATTGGAAAAGATAAAGCTATAGCCAATGCCATTAATATTTGTATATTAGCTTTATCTTCTACATTACATCCTAGTGCAGCTGTTAAACTTGCTTGTGGGTCAAAATCAATTAATAGAACCTCTTTTCCTATTTCTGATAATGCATAACCTAGATTTAATACGGTGGTAGTTTTACCAACTCCCCCTTTTTGATTTACTATTGCAATGGATATGTAATCCTCCCCTTCTTTTTTATAAAAGTATCCTAGTAGTGGAAAATCATTAAACCTTGCTGTGTCTTTAATTCTTTGAACCAGCCTATCTGTTATTTCAAAAGATTCATCTATGGATATTTTTTCTACTTCTTTTGATGTGTAGATTTTTTCGTTTTTGGTTTCATTATTGAGTAAGTCTAAGATTTTAGTATCTTTGTTGTAGGTTAGTAGTAAGGAATAATTTTGCATGATTCAACTCCTTTCCATTAAAAAAGAGCCCTTAGGCTCTGGTGTAAGTAAGTATTAATACTAATCTTTAGTTTTTTTGTATCTAAACTCATTCTGCCTTCTAATTAATGTACTCCTACTAATCCCCATAATCTCTGCAACCTCATTATAACTATATCCTCCACCATTAACTGTCAGCATTCTAAGTGCCTGTTCTATGGTTTTTTTATTAAATTTCCTGGGCCTCCCTTCCTTAAAATAAGGTTTTTCTTTGGCTATTGCCTTCCCCTGTTGGGTTCTTTCTATAATCATAGAACTTTCAAATTCAGAAAATGCAAGTAAATTTGTAACTATAAGTTTTCCCATGGCTGTATCTTCAATAAGCCCCATATTTAAAATATGAATTCTGATTCCCCTATTACTTAACTCATCTATAAGTTCCAATCCTTCCTTTGTTGTTCTACAGAATCTATCTAATTTTGTTACTACCAAAGTATCATTCTTTTGTAATTTGCCTAATAATTTATTAAAAACTGGCCTATCCATACTTGAACCAGTAAATTGTTCTTTATATATTTCTGCATCATGATATCTTTCTAATATTTCCTTCTCCTGTTGTTCAAAACTGTTATTATCTAATTGAGCCTTAGTTGATACCCTAATATATCCATAATTCATAATAAAACCACCCCCTTGATTTGGTACCAAGTTATGATACCCCTGTATATATTGATATTACATACTTTAATTTAAGGTGTCATAACTTAAAAGTTCTGATACTGGATAATTTAAAAATCTACTCGTTACATTTTAAAATTACTAGTTAAGTTTTATGTATTCCATTTTTCTCCAACTAAAAAAGGGCACCTGGCCCTTTATAATAACTATTTTATACTTTTTAGATATGCATCTTTCATGGACATACTGTTATTTTTAATCATTTCTTCATTTTCTAAAAACTCATTAGTATTAAAGCAGTATTCATAAATAGCAGGGAAAGTTACCTCTTTATTTTTATAAATTTCATTATCCATTATTTCTACAATATCTACATCATGTTCTTCCATACAAAGAAAGCAAAGTTTCCTTACACTTTTTATTTTTTTCATCATCATCCCACCTATTTTTTTGTATAGAGCATATTTTAAACGATATATATTTATTACTCGCTAATTATAAAATTTACTTGTTAAGCTAATTTATTACTAGTTAATTCTTGTTCCTGTAATATCGCTATTTATCAAGCTTTTTATGTTTTACTAGTAGAGTTACTTGACAAATTTGAAATCTACTCGTCAAATTTAAAAACTACTAGTTAAGTTCTAATTTTAAACTTATGTGTATTTTTCAATGTTAGCTCTATTTTTACTAGAAATCTACTTGACAAATTTAATTTCTACTCGTCAAATCTAGTTTTTACTAGTTAATGTTTATAATTCAACCTCCACACCCATTGAAATCAAGCCATTACATTTTTTGGCTTATGGTTCACGTAACTCATGTAGCTGGCATCATCGCAGGAAATGGATTTTCATCCATGGGTAAATACTTAGGAATTGCTCCCAAGGCCAATATTCTGGGAATAAAAGCATTAGATTCTCAAGGTAGCGGGGATGCCTCAGATATCATTGAAGCAATATCTTATATTATCGAAACAAAGGAAAAATACAATACAAAGATAATAAATCTATCTCTCGGTACCCCATCTAATATTCCATGCCAAAAAGATCCACTATGTAAAGCCGTAGATGCAGCTGTAAAGGCTGGGCTTATAGTCATTGCCGCTGCAGGTAATAGTGGTCCAACTGAGGGTACAATTTTATCTCCTGGAATTAGTAATTCTGTAATCACAGTAGGAGCTTCAGATCATATGGGTACCGTAGATACTTCAGACGATACAATTGCACCTTTTTCCAGCCGTGGCCCCACCTTTGAGGGGTTAATGAAGCCAGATATAGTAGCCCCTGGAGTCAATATAAAGTCCCTGTCAAATGTCGATTTAGATGGATATTCTTCCTTAAGCGGGACCTCTATGGCTACTCCATTGGTTTCTGGATCTGCAGCCCTTTTATTAAACGAATTTAACCTGCTTACACCTCAGGAAGTAAAGAATAAAGTCATTGATTCTTGTATTGATTTAAAAGATACTAAGGAAAATCAAGGTGCTGGTCTGTTAAATCTTAAGTTGCTATTTTCAGATGGTACCATAGATAATACAAAGGATTTGGAAGACATCGCCGACATAGGATTTGAAATTAACCGCAAAGAATTGTTAGAAGATTTGATTTTACTTTTGGCCCTGTTAATATTATACGATTATAAAAAATAGACATAAAAAGTCAGGTAGATAGTTAATGCAAATTAAACTATCTACCTGGCCTTCTTAACTATGATTTTTTAGCATTATCTCAATAATCTTTTCATCGGCACCTAGCATGCCTTCTTTAGTAAATTTTCCTAAATTCCTAATGGCATCCTCTGCCTTTGGGCTCAAAAGTCCATCTAAACCATTTATAAATACATTTGATTTTGCTAATTTTGCCTGCATTACTGCCTCCGAAGCCGCTGTAGACAATTTAAATGCACAGCCACCCTTCGCTCCATCGCAAACCATACCTGCCAATGTACCCATTATATTCTTTATGGAGCCTCCGATTTGCTCGTCATTTCCGCCTAATGCCCAAGTAATTGAGGCTGTGGCCCCTGCTCCTGCAGCAACTGCACACCCACATATAGGCGATAGTACCCCCGTAAATACCTTTACGTAAGCTGTGACTAAGTGGCTAAATGCCAATGTTCTAGCTAATTTTTCCTCATCACATCCCATATCTTCACATACTACCATGGGTGGTATAATTGCCGTTAGTCCATGATTTCCGCTTCCTGCACTACTCATAACTGGCATATTGAGTCCCGCCATCCTGGCATCACTGGCTGCAGATGTCAATACCCTTGCCTTATTTACAATATCGTTTTCCATAAATCCTTCTGATATCAATTGATTAAGGGCAGCACCTAGACCTGGCCCAGGTTTCAGCTCCAAACCTGCCTTCGCTATATCCATATTTATTCTTACGCCTTCCAGCATAAATTCAATATCCGTAAAATCCACATTTTCTATAAATTCCCTTATATCCTTTAAGTCTAGGTCCTTTAAATAGTCATTGCCATTGGAGCTTGACTCCTTGACCTTATCGTTATTAAATATAATTCTCCCATTGGATTCGATGTAGACTATGTTAGTATGGCTATCCCTAATAATGCATATCCCTTTTCCTTCATCAGTTGTTACCTCCGCTTTTATAAAGAAATCTCCTTTATCCATTACAGGCACAACAAAGACGAGGTTCCTGTCCAACAGAGTATTCGCTTCAGACACTGCTTCATCGTTGACATATCGAAATACCTCAAAACCTAAATTGGAATCTCCGCATGTAACTCCAAGGGCTGCAGCAAACACCAACCCTATTTCTACCGTACCGGGTATACCTACACCCATGCCATTTTTATAAATATTTGGACTTACCTCTACATCTATGCTTTTTACCTTTCCTTTTATTCGCTCTACAGCCTTTGCCGTTGCTAATCCAACTGCTACTGGCTCAGTACATCCCAATGCTGGCTTTACGCCTGTGACTAAAGTCTGCAGTAGCTTTTCCGAAACATCGCTGGTGACCTTTTCCATAGCTTCCATTATACTTTTGCCTCCTTTTAGTTAATCCTATATAACCTAACTAAAATTAGATGCAATTTATATGCCATCATTGACAATAACCATATAAATATGATGAACTCAAGGTAATTCCCCTGAAAGCTTACATAGTACCTGCTATCAAATCAAAGTATAGTATAAATACAATTTCGATATTCTCACTTATGATAATTGTTCTCGTATATGAGAAGGTATTTTGGATCATGTAATTCACTTTTAACTTTCATATGTTCCAATTTTTCTGTATAAAGTTGCCAATCCGATATTGAGCCTCTCAGCCACCAGTTTCTTGCCCTCTAGTGTATTTCCGTATTTGTCAATTAAATCTTTTATAATGAACCTTTCAAATTCCAGCCTTAATTCCTCCAAGGTTTTATCCGTACTTGAATAGCCTTGCAGGTCACTTAATTCCCTAGAATTGCGATTTAACTTGTGTTCAAAAAAGTATTTTGGGATGTCGTTTAATGATATTTCCTTTCCCTTCGCGAAGCAAAGAGAATGCTCCAATATATTTTCCAACTCCCTGAGGTTTCCAGGCCAAGAATAAGCTTTAAACACTTCCTTGACCTCCTTCGACAATATCTTAGGATCTGTGTTAATCTTTTTAGACATTTTATCAATTATATAGTCGGAGCATAGGAATACATCGTCTTCTCTGTCCTTTAATGGAGGCAAATCTATGGGTATGACGTTTAGTCTATAAAATAAATCGAGCCTAAATTCTCCTTTTGCTACTAGGTTCTCAAGATTTCTGTGGGTAGCAGCAATTACCCTTATGTTCACATCTACAGGCCTTCCATCGCCACCAATCCTCTCAACATTTCGCTCCTGCAGAACTCTTAAAAGTCTTGTTTGCATGTGGATTGATAAATCCCCTATTTCATCTAAAAACAATGTGCCGTTATTGGCCAATTCTATCTTTCCTTTTTTTCCTCCAGGATTTGCTCCAGTAAATGCACCTCTTTCATATCCAAAGAGTTCTGACTCCATTAGACTCTCTGGTATGCCTGCACAATTAATCACTATGAAGGGTCCATCTCTTCTTTGACTTTCATTGTGAATAGATCTGGCAAATAACTCCTTACCTGTCCCGCTTTCTCCTTGAATTAGAATAGTAGAATCGGTTTGGGCGGCAATCTTGGACCTTTCTATGGATTCCAACAGGCTTTTACTTTCACCTATTATATCGTCAAACACGATTTCGCCTTTGTTTTCATAAGTCTTGGCGATGTCTATAATTTCCTTAATCTCATCGAAGCTTATTATGGTTGAAAACTTACCATCCTCTAAAAATATCTTGCTAATGTTATATCTGACCCTAGTGTCCTTTCCATTTATATCCCAATATCCAACAGTATCCTTATTTCCCGTATCTCGCAGGTTAATTTTCTTTACTATGGTATTTATATGTTTGTCCAATATCTTGTAATCCGATAAATTCTTATTTAGGACTTCCAGGGCTTTTATATTAATATGTATGATCTTATTTTGAGAGTTTAATATTATTATCCCTTTATTTAAGTTGTTTATTATTTCGTCTACTGCAATATAGTTGGTTTTCAATTTATTAGCTATTATTATCCTTGAAATTTCATTTTCTATCATTTCCGCTAACTGTTTAAGCATCCGAAAGTATTCATCTTTCTTTATGGACATTATCTCTCCCTGTTTTACGTCAAAGGATGCAAAACTTACTACACCTATTACCTGATTGTTGATGGACAAGGGATATGTCATGTTGGCGTATTCAGAGCAATAATCGTAAGCAGGGCATTCCCTGCATATCTTTTCGTCTCTGACAATTAAATTTATATTTGGCGTTTTTGACTCGATGACTTTTGCGAATAGGGATTCTTCTGGGCTGCTTTCTTCGATTTTGCTGTAAAACCTTCCAGTACCTACTATTCTAGTCAGATTTTTATCAGTTATGGTCACATCTATATTGAGTGCAGATGCCACTGTTTCAGCCCATTCTTGCAGAGTCTTCTGAATTAATCTCAGATAGGCCATATCTTTTACCCCCTATACATTCTTCTAAATCCTATTGCATTATTGTAATTATATCAGACAATTCCCCATATATCTATATACCTTTAAATCAAAAAGGAAGCCTTAGCTTCCTTACTTTACAAAATTTGCTGGGTTTTGATTTTTCCCATTTTTCAATACTTCAAAATGTAAATGTGGTCCAGTGGAATTGCCTGTATTTCCAACGTTGGCAATATGTTGTCCTTTATATACTTTGTCCCCGACTTTTACCAAGATTGAGCTGCAGTGAGCGTATCTAGTCTTGTATCCATTTCCGTGATCTACTTCTACCATCTTTCCATAAGTACTCTTTGTCCCTGCAAATACTACAGTTCCACCATCCGCAGCATTTATAGGTGTTCCCATTTTAGCTGCTATATCTAAGCCATTGTGCATCCTGCCCCATCTCATGCCGTATCTAGAGGAAATTGTCCCCCTTGTGGGCATTAAAAATAATCCAGTTGCAACTGTCTTTGGAGGTTCTTTTGTCCCCCTAACGACTACTTCTGTTACTGGTTCTTTTACAACCTCTTCCCATACAATTTCCTTTTCTTCTAAAATCCCATTATATTTTATTTCGTTGGCTGTAACTAGCTTTTCCCCACTTACGCCGGCGACTTTTGTCTTTTTTTCAGTTTTGTACATATTTTTATCGTACTCTGTTTCTGTGTCAAACTTAACTTTTTCTGTGTACTCTACTTCAGCAACTGTAGCCACAGTAAGCACGGGCTTTGGAACCACTAACTTAATTTCGTCACCTATTTGCAGCTTATCTGGATTTCTTTCAGGGTTTGCAGTAATTAAATCGTCCACTGTTAAATCGTAAATCTTGGCAATGGTCCAAAGGCTCTCCCCTACTTCCACCGTATGGGTCCTAACTACTTCTGTACTTGTAACCAGGTATTCGTATATCTTTTCTGGATTCCCGATTTTATACAGGGGCATCTCTTCCTTAACTATTTCTATATCCTCTACTATTCTAATATCCTTTAGTTCAATGCCTTCCATCATGGCAATATAAGGTTCTTTTATTCTTTCTATTATATCCTCAATTTCCTCTTTGGTTTTAAGAGAACCTACCTCTAATCCATTTACCTTTAGCATGTATCCGTAGACCTTAAAATCTACCTTTTCCATAAAGGATCTCTCCAAGTCTTCTACAGACGTTATCATTTGATCCTTTGCCTTCGTCTCTTCAAAGCTTATGTCCTCATGCAATGCAATATCCATATGGTATCTACTGGATAAATCCCTTTTTAGATTTTCTATGACAAGTTGTATTTCCTCTTGATCTCTTATGGTCCCCATTTTATATTGACCTAAGTACACATCGTAGGCCTTTAATTTTGCTTCGTGAATTCTGTACCCTGTAACACTTAATGCTAATATGGTGACAATCATAAAGCTGCTTAATGCTATTTTCAAATATGTAATCTTCTTTTTGCTTTCTATTTCCCTGACTTTACTAAAATCAATTTTTTTAAGTTGTATCTTTTTCAAACTATCTATGATTTTAGAAAACTGTTTCTTTAATCCTTCTAGGTCTATTTTCCCTGAATTTGGGTCTTCCATATTTTTTTCCTCCTAGTTCAAGATTATTAATTCAATGTTTTGTAACCATTCTGTAACAATTATACCACAATTTTTCATTTTTTCAACTATATGCCTGTCTAATTTATTATTATTATATTCCATAAAAACTTTATTATTCTCATTCCGAATATTTGTAATTCCAACGCATAAAGATATTATTATACCCCATGACCTGAAATAAAAGTATTACATTATATTAATAAATTCAATATCCCTGTTCTGTATTTTAATTGGTCTTTGGGAGATACTGTTAGTATTGTCTTCTTTTACATGGGGATACTTCAATAGGAGGAAATTACAAATGAGCTTATTTTTCAAGAATAATTATATCGATTCTAATTCCCCCCTGGCATTAACTCAGTTTTCTAGTCTAGTATATAAATATTTATCTGAAGGTTTTTCCTATGAAATGGAACTTATAATCCTATGTATTGGCACCGATAGATCTACGGGAGATTCCCTAGGCCCTTTAGTCGGGCATAAATTGTCATCCTTAATTAAATCCTATGATAATATCCAGTTGGTAGGCACATTAGAAGAACCAATACACGCCAAAAATCTAGAAGAAGCCATAGGTTCAATTTATGAGGATAATAAATCCCCCTTTGTCCTTGCCATAGATTCATCTCTGGGTAATCAAAACAGGGTAGGGTATTTATCCATAAAAAATACACCCCTAAATCCAGGTGCTGGGGTAAATAAGGTACTTCCAGCCATAGGAGATGTCTCTATTACGGGAATTGTCAATATCGGCGGTATGATGGAATATATGGTACTGCAAAATACTAGGCTGTCCATTGTAATGAATATGGCAGATATCATATATAAAAGTATATATCTTTCTCTGTTGAGGCTAGATATACCGAAGGTCCAAGATTCATCAATAAAATTAAAATAGCCTATTTACCGTATATGACCTCTAATTTATTTCGCTCCAGAGAAAATTCAATTTCACCTTCAACGGATGTTAGTTCCCCATCAATATTCAAATGTAGAGGGTTTTCAAAACTTACTTTTATTCTATTCCCTTGGTAAATCCTTACGTATTCCGTATATTTAATATGGGTTCCCTTAAATATGGTGGGAAATAAATATAGCAGCTTCAGTTTTCCTATTTTAGATACGACACATATGTGAAATAGACCGTCATCTACAATTGCCATAGGCAATATGCTCATTCCGCCACCATAATATCTCCCATTGCCAATTGCTAGAAGTATTATTTCCTCTTCTATTAGCTTATCCCCAATGGTGATTGTCACCTTTTTATTCTTAAAGCTAAATAGAGTATAAATTACGCTGATAGCATAAGATATGCCAGACTTTACAATCCTCTTTATATTCACGTTATTTGCCACTACTTCAGCATCAAAACCTATGCTGGAAATATTTATGAATTTATGTCCATTTACATTCCCCACGTCTATAAACTTTTTATATCCCTTGTTTAAAATCTCCATAGCTTCTACAGGATTATTTGGTATTCCCAAAGTTCGAGCCATGTCGTTGCCTGTGCCTCCAGGTAAAATACCCAAGGTGCCCTTTCCCTTGTTTATTAGCCCTTTAGATACCTCATTTACTGTACCATCGCCGCCAACAGCTACTACTGCCTCATATTCCTCTGCCTTCCCCTCCGCAATTACAATTGCTTCCTTAGGTTTTCTGGTCAATACTATATCGTAGTGCTTTTTATACCTATCCATAGTTTCCCTAATAAGGGGTATCAGGTCCTTCGCCTTGCCCCCACCAGCCACTGGATTTACAATAAATAAGATATTATCCATATGAGCTTTCCCCCTGCTAGATTGTTTTTTCACCATGTTCGCCCATCATTGCTCTGTCTATTGCTTGAATTTCTTCAACTGATAATGGATACACGGATTTACCAAATTTAATTGGTTTTGCATAACTAGTAGTGCTCTCTCTGCCAAATATACTTGTTAAAACAAAGCCATTGTTAAACTTGTCCAATAGAGCTACGGAAAAGCTTAAATCTGAACCTAGTTCTCCAAAGGCATTGTATCTAACAAATCCAACTTTTTGAATTGCAAATGATAGTTTAGTCTCCAAATTTTCTATGGACTGCTCGATTATATTCATGTCTATACGGATGTCGTAGAGCTCTTCACCTGTCTTTATGAGGAGCTCCTCTACATTTAATCCTTTGACTCCCCTAACCAATTCATTATACCTTTTTTTTATACCAGTTATTCTTATTTCTGCTACTATATACAATAATAACAAAATTAGAAAAGCTGCCATAAGCCCCATTATAATCTCTAAATTATATGTCGAGATAATTGCCCTTAGTTGTACCACAGAAATATCCCCTTTCTAGAGTTCCCCAGCTATATCTTTAATAGCTTTAAGGGCATACTCTATTTCTTCAAAGGTGTTTTCATATCCAAAGCTAAACCTAACAACGCCTTGATCAAATGTGCCTATGGTTTTATGGGCAAGGGGAGCACAATGCAGCCCTGGCCTCACTGCAATATCGTATTCCTCATCTAGTATATAGCTTATTTCAGAGGAATCAGCATCCTTAATATTCAAGGATATAACCGGTGCCTGATATCCCTTCTCCAGTGGTCCATATAGTTTTACCCCGTCAATTTTTCTAACTTCCTCTATGAAAAACTTCGTTAAGTCTTCTTCTTTTTTCCTTATGTTTTCTATTCCCGTATCAATTATATATTTTACACCAGCTCCCAACCCTACAATCCCCGGTCCATTCGCCGTGCCAGATTCAAATTTATCCGGCAGCATATCGGGCTGTTCAAGGGAATGGGAGGTGCTTCCTGTTCCCCCCTGAAAAGTTGAAGCTACATCAAGCCCCTCCCTAATATATAGTCCTCCTGTTCCCTGCGGTCCTAAAAGCCCCTTATGCCCAGGAAACGCTAACATATCCATATTCATTCTGTCCATGTCCAAATCGTAAACCCCTGCAGACTGGGCTCCATCGACTAAATACAATAGCCCATGCTTCCTTGCAATTTCTCCAATGGCTTCAATATTCATTATGGTGCCTGTAAGATTGGAAATATGTGTCGTCACTATTAACTTTGTGTCTTTTCTGATGCTATTTTCAATATCTTTTGGGTTTATCCTTCCTTCAGTATCACCTTGAACTATTGTGCTTTTTATTCCCATTTTTTGCAGAAATGCAATTGGCCTCAAAACTGAATTATGCTCCATAGAGGTTGTAATCACATGGTCTCCAGATTTCAAGACTCCTTTTATCCCAATATTTAAGCTTTCGGTACAATTAAAAGTAAATACGAGATTCATCGGATCTTTTATATTAAAAAGCTTCGAAATTTCTAATCTTGTATTATATATTTCCCTGTTTAATCTTAGGGCCCTTTTGTGCCCACTTCGCCCAGGGTTAGCCCCGTATTCCACCATTGCCTCCATTATCTTATGGTAAACTGCCTTTGGTTTTGGATAAGATGTGGCGGCATTATCAAAATAACTCATACTATCACTCCACACTAATTTCTATAAAATCAAAATTTTCTACGTCAAACAGGCCCATATCTGTAAGTTTTATCTTCGGTATTACAGGCAATGCCATAAATGCCAAAGTCATAAAGGGGTCTATATCCTTGTTCACATTTAATTCTTTGTGGGATTTGTCTATCATCCTCTTTAATATTTCATTTGTCTCCTCTATAGGTCTTGAAGTCATTATGCCCCCAATTTCCAAAGCCAAACTTTCCAATACACGACCATTGGAGACCATTGTGAGTCCGCCCCCAATTTTCTCAAGCTCTTTTATTGCAGCCAACATATCCCTATCGTTATCTCCTATTACAATCATATTGTGGGAATCATGCCCTATAGTAGAGCCTATTGCCCCGCCCTTTAGATTGAAGTTTTTAATCAAACCTACACCAACATTTCCTGTGGCAAAATGTCTTTCGATGACAGCGAGTTTTAAAACGTCATTATCAGAATACTTAAAGTATCCCTCTTCAACTTCTACTTCCTCTACTAATTTTTCTGTGACTAAACTGCCCTTCAGTACTCCTATGACATTTGCCCTATTGGATTTCATGGGTATTCGCAAATCCTTCAGCTCTACTTCTTTAATTTTCACTGTATCAGTCATATGTTTTGGCAAATTTATACTTGGTTCAAATAGGGCCTTGTTGTTTTCTGCAACTAAGATCCCATTTTTAAATACCTTTTCTATGTTAAAATCATCTAAGTTGTCTATTACTACCACATCTGCCTCATAACCTGGAGCTAAGGCCCCTTTCTTCTTGAGGTTGTAGCACTCTGCTGCATTTAAAGTGGCCATTTTTATGGCATCTATGGGTTCTATTCCCTCTTTAATCGCCAATTTTATATTGAAATCAATTGATCCGTCTTTTATCAGGTCCTCTGGATGTTTATCGTCTGTGCAGAACATAAATCTCCTTAAGTTGTCTTTGTTTACTGGTTTTATTATATTTCTCAAATCCTTAGCTGCTGAACCTTCCCTTAATAAAATATACATGCCTAGTCTCAATCTGTCAATCACTTCTTCTACCGTCGAGCATTCATGTTCTGTTTTTATACCTGATGCTACGTATGCGTTTAAATCTTTACCCGAAATAGCAGGTCCATGTCCGTCGATTACCCTATCCTTAAATAAAGCCAATTTGTCAATTACCTTGTCGTCTGCTGAAATTACACCAGGATAATTCATCATTTCTCCTAGGCCGAGAACTCCTTCGTGGTCCATAAGCTCCTTTAAATCATCAGCCTCAAGAACTGCCCCAGCGTTTTCGAAATCTGTAGAAGGTACACAGCTGGGAAGCATTACATGGACGTCTAAGGGTGTATTTTTACTTTCCTCTATTATATATTTTATTCCGTCAATTCCCTTTACATTGGCAATCTCATGGGGGTCAGCGATTATACTGGTCACGCCCCTGGGTACTATTACCCTAGCAAACTGTGACGGCGATGACATAGACGACTCTATGTGAACATGGCTGTCTATAAAACCTGGGGATATATATTTTCCTTCTACATCTATTTCTTTTTCACCAGAATAATCTCCAATGCCTATAATTATGCCACCGTCTATGGCCAAATCCCCTTTGATAATCTCATTGGTAAATACGTTTATTATATTTCCATTTTTAAGGACTAGCTCAGCCTTTTCGCTACCTCTTGCCTTCATTATTACATTCTTTAACATATTACCCTCCCTTTCTCCTAAACTTTCACAACATAATTATACTACTTTTCCCTTAAATATCATATTGTATAAATGTGCCATATATGTAAAGATAGCCCCTTGGGAGCTATCTTATAAGTCTCTTTGACCTACTCCTATGGAGTTGAATATTTAATTATTCATCTTTTAGGTATAAATTAAATCCTTGCTTTTTGACAATATTCAACATTTCTTGTCTCCTTGGTAGAGGGCTTTTTAGCTTTTTAACCACTTGATTTGTAAAAGAGTCAACCCTCCTGTTTGCATCCCTAAGGTCATAATACGTTGTCATTTCTTCGTCATATTCCTTTAATTCCTCGAGGTAATTGTCGTATTTCTTATATGTGTCTTCAAATACCCTGTATTTCATATCCATTCTCGGTTTCATCTGTGGATCCTGATTCGGGTATCCAAGTGCTACGCCCAAGGCTGGGAAAGTCAATTGAGGCAAGTTTAAAATTTTGCCGATTTCCTCCGTATCGTTAAGTATGCTGCCCATATAAAATGTACCTAAACCTAAGGATTCTGCCGCATTTACTACGTTCTGTGCCATTAAAACGGCATCTGTATATGCCGAAAAGAAATTGTCCATATCCCTTGCACATTCATCTGTAGAATTCTTTTCCTTTGCAATCTGAGAGTTTCTATATTGATCGACTATGAATATTAAAATTTCTGTAGCTCTGGCGATGTATTCCTGGTTGCATACCTTGGAAACCTTCTTCTTGATTTCAGGATTTCTGACGCGTATTATCGAGGCCGCCTGCATTCCGTTAGATGTGGCTGTTCTCCTGGCAACTTCCATTAGCTGTGCAAATACATCATCGGAAACTTTTTTATCAGTAAATTCCCTGATGGTCCTATGGGCCAATTGGACCTTGATTATTTCATTCATTACCTTCATTTACATTCCTCCCCGTTAGTAGTTCTATATATATACCCAACGTCCCCTAATTTAAAAGAAAAAGAGAAGTTTCCTTCTCTTATCCTAGTCTTTCGTATACAATTTTAAGCAATTCTTCTTTTAAATCCTTACCCGATTTTAATATACTGTCTACTTTTCCACTTATTTCTTCTTTATATTCCTGATTTTTAATGCTTCCTAAATTAATGGTTACATTAAATAAAGCTCCTTCAAGCCCAGAGTATGCCAGCAATGTCCCTACTCCTACATCTGTAATGGCGTTGACATTGCCATATCTGGCAAAAACGCCTTGAAGCTCAAGTACCTTCAGGCATTTCTCAGCAGCTCTAAGTGGTACTTCAAGGGCAATTTTATACCCTTCTTGAATAGCATTTGACCTTATTTTCTTTTCTTCCTCAGTCTCCTTAGGGAGTTTAAATGCTACCATAACTTTGTCAAATGCCTTAGTGTCCTCGTCTACTATTCCCGTTAAATCCTCCATAAGGGATTCTATTTCTTTGGCGTTCTCAACTATCTCATTTTTGATTCCCTCAGATAGTTCTTCAAAAGCCTTCTTTCCTACGGTTAAATTGTTTACCATACCGGTTAACGCTGCTCCAAGACCTCCCACTAAGGCAGATACACTACCGCCACCTGGCGTTGGATCTCCGCTGGCTACTGTTGCCATGTACTCTTTTACACTTTTTTCTATAAACATTAACCCACCTCCTAGATGTATTTTACTACAAAAGACATAAAATGTGAACTATGCTTTTGTTTATATTGACATTATACCCGATAATACTATTTTAGCATCTCCACCTACTTTTACAATAGTTTCGCCCTTTCTTTTTTCTAACCTGCAATATATGGTACTAGGTCTGTTCATAGATTGACCTTGATATGATACAATTCTGTTTCTGTCTATTAGGTTGTTTTCCCTTAGAAAATAAATCAAAGCCCCATTCGATGTGCCAGTAGCCGCCTCTTCGTCTATTCCTACTAAAGGGGCAAAATTTCTAGTATAGACAATTTCGGAATCCTTGCTAGGCAGATAAAAAGCATGTACACCTATTACATCAAGCTCCTCCGACAGCTTTGACAATTTGTTCATATTCACATTCATATGGTCTAGTATTTCCTTATCTTTAACGGGTAACATAATATCCGGAAGACCTGTAGAAACTATTTCGGGATATATGGTTTCTTTTCCAATCCCAATGTCTTCCATAGATATTCCCATGGCCTCAGCTAGTCTTTCCAGGTCCTCTACCCTACCAATATTTTTAGGTTTTGCCTGCTCCATGAACACCTTATATATCTCTCCATCTCTATATTCAAGCTCTACTGCTAGCTTACCAGATCTGGTTTCTTGATATACTGTTTTTGTCCCATCTATCATTCCCTCTATATAACCCATTTTCCCTAGGGTATAAAATGTCGATATGGTGGCATGACCACATAAATCAACTTCGCATACAGGAGTAAAAAATCTAACCCAAAATGAGTCTTTCGCAAATTGAATTACAAAGGCAGTTTCAGACAGGTTCATTTCCTTTGCAATATCTTGCATCGTGTTGGCTGTCAAGGTTCTCGAGCTCAGCACCACAGCTGCTGGGTTTCCACCAAAAGCCCTATCGGAAAAGGCATCAACTTGATAAACCATTATTTCCATTGCTTCTCTCCCCTTAGGATATCGATTATTCTTTCCAAATCCTCATATCCGTAGTATTCAATTTCAATCTTTCCTTTTTTATTGCCGATTACTAAATTTACCTTAGTTCCTAAAATCCTCATTAAACTCTCCTCTAAATCTACGACATTAGAATCTCTTGTACTCTTCACCTTTGGTTTTGTTTGTCTTTTAGCTTTTGTCGTCAATTTCTCCGACTCCCTGATGTTTAAACTGTCACTTATTATTTTGTTTGCAGCCTTGAGCTGCTCTTCTTTATTCTCTATACCTAAAAGCACCTTCCCATGGCCTGCTGTCAGTTCTCCATTGGAAATATATTTTATCACTTCTCTGTTTAAATTTAATAGCCTTATGGTATTCGCTATATAGGGCCTTGATTTTCCTATCTCCCTCGCAACCTCTTCCTGGGTAAGCTTATGATCCTTCATTAATTTTTTATATGCAATAGCCTCTTCTATGGGGTTTAGGTCTTCTCTTTGAATGTTCTCAATCAGGGCAAATTTAGCTGAAGCCTTTTCATCTACATCTTTCAATAGACAGGGGATTTCCTTAAGGCCAGCCATCTTGGAAGCCCTCCATCTTCGTTCTCCCGCTATTATTTCGTATTTTTGGCCGTCTTTTCTAACTAATATAGGTTGTATTAAGCCGTTGACTCTTATTGAATCCGCCAAACTAGTAAGGCTTTCATCGTTAAAATCTACTCTAGGTTGGTTTTTATTGGGAGTTATAAGACCTATATCGATATAATCCACTACCTCTTGCGACCCTATATTTTCGTAAGCTATATCATCTGAGATTAATGCAGATAACCCTTTGCCCAATCCTCTTTTCTTAGTACTCATCTAATCACTCCTCAACTAATTCTAAGAATTCCTCCGCTAGGTCCATATACGCCTCTGCTCCCTTTGATTTATCATCATAATCCATTATGGATAAGCCGTGACTTGGAGCTTCTGCCAATCTAACGTTTCTGGGAATTATGCTTACATATACCTTTTCTTTAAAAAAACTCTTAACCTCATCCACTACTTGTATAGATAGGTTTGTCCTGCCGTCGAACATGCTCAGTACCACGCCTTCTACTTCTAAGCCCGGGTTTAACCCCTTTTTTACAAGTTTTATGGTATCAAACAACTGACTTACACCTTCTAGGGCGTAATATTCACATTGGATTGGAATGATTACGCTATTGGATGCCACCAGACCTATGACCGAGAGAATTCCCAGGGATGGAGGACAATCTATAAATATAAAATCGTAATCGCCTTGTATTTCTTTTAGCTTATCCCTTAATATGCTCTCCCAACCCCCTACTCTAGCCAATTCAATTTCCAATCCTGCCAGTTCATTATTAGAGGGTATTATAAAGACATTTTCCGCCGTAGTATCCCTTATAGCATCTTTAATATTGGCATCGTTTACAAGTACATCGTATATTATGGGTTTCCCATCGTGTTTTTCAACCCCAAGACCAGATGTTGAATTCCCCTGAGGATCAATATCTATTAAAATTACCCTTTTCCCAAGTTTTCCTAAACCTGCGCAAAGGTTAATTGCCGTTGTAGTCTTTCCTACTCCACCTTTTTGATTGAATATTGAAATAACCTTTCCCAAAAAGTTCACCACCTATTTTCATCCGAAGTCTTAAATGTTTTTTCGTCAACATATTAATATAATCATACCATATATTTTTTATTTTGGAACGGCTTGAACTAAAAAAACAAAATGTTCCACGTGGAACATTTTGTAAAAGTTTGTTCTATAGTTGCTATGGCATTGTTTTAGTAAATCATAGTATTGCTTAATCTTCAAAAAAACCTTTCATTTCATCGGGTATAATTTTTAGCCCTTGTACCTTAAATTCGCCACCTTCTAGCCTTGTAGAAAATTCTACTAATATCATCTCACCATTGTCAAATTTAAGTAATTCATAGGTTTCGTGATGAACCCCTGAGGTCAATAGTCCCTTGACTTCGTAGAATTGCTCTTTTGAAATCCAATTTTCTTCACCTTTTGAATATATGTCATTAAAATCCTCATAATCTAAATGATCCATGTTTGCTTTCATTGACATAGAGGCGTGCATTGGAGTGTGATTAGTTTTTTGGCATGCTGTAGATAATAAAATAGCTACTAAAAAGATTATAAAAATTATATTTTTCTTTTTCATAGCCACCCCCTTCTCGAAATTAATGCAGATATATCTTCTTATGTCGCGTTTTATAAATAATACTTCCTTGTCATCCTGGGCCTGTCGAGAGATTTGGCTCTGTCATTCCAGGTGTAACGAGGAATCTTAGGGTTTAAAACAAAGATCCTTCGTCGCTATGCTCCTCTGGATGACAAGACCCCTGTTTCTCATTTTTCTACCTATACGACATTGAATATAAAAAATGTACAGCAACAAGTTTGTCATTCCGAGTGCAACGAGGAACCTTTGTTTTAAAAATCCAAGGATAAATCTTTCCATTCTGGATTATCATTTTCTACTAATTCGTTTTTCTTCTGTCTAGACCAGCCTTTAATCTGTTTCTCCCTTGATATTGCAACGATTGCATCATCAGTGAAATCAAAATAGACTAACTTGTTTATATTATATTTAGCAGTAAATCCCTTTACTAACTTATTTTTATGCTCATATACTCTGCGTTCCAAGTTATTTGTAATACCAGTATATAATACCTTGTTATTCCAATTCGCCATCATATATACATAATACAAATTTTCACCCCTTAAGATTCCTCACATTCGTTCGGAATGACAAGAACAAGCCTGGCATTCCGAGCCTGTCTAGGAATCTAACTTTGTCATTCCGAGTCTGTCGAGGAATCTGGCTCTGTCATTCCAAGTGCAACGAGGAATCTTAGGGTTTAAAACAAAGATCCATCGTCGCTATGCTCCTCTGGATGACATGATCCCTACTATGCTCCTCTGGATGACATGATCCCTACTATGCTCCTCTGGATAACAAAATCCCTTCTCATTCCTCTGGATTTTTGCACAGCATTAATCTGCCGATACGATACCAAACATAAATTGTATCTTTATACATGTTTTCAAACTTGTCAAATAATGATTTATAGGTATAAATAATTAACTGTATTATGTCAGCACCATTTCCTACTTTTAAGATTTTAATTTGCTTTCTTAGGATTCATAAGTATAAAATTAGTTAACGCAATAAGAAAACCTATTATAATTGTTCCTATGGTCTTATTTAATCCAGCAATAACAACAAATAATGTAACTGTAAATATTAAAACCAATAGCACTGTCCATCTAATAAACCACTTACCTTTCCAATTTTCAGGAATCTTCTGAGCAAAAGAAAATACTTCTGGATTACCTTTTTGTAATAAATTCAATAATAGGGTGAAGATTCCACTACTCATTAATATTATAAATATAGTCTTGACTGTGCTGTTCAAGTCAATACCTCCCTGTTATAAGATACCACCTTTTTACACATCTAACTGTTTTAGTGCCGTCTTTATAAATATTAATCATCTAATTTTTTTCCATCTTTACGCGATTATAAGCCTTATTTTATATTTTTCTTCTAAATAACCGTATTATTAATATCAAGATACCCAAGATACCCATCAGAGTGATAAGTTTAGCTTAGATTTTCACAGATACCATGACTGTTAGAATAATAAAAAGGTCCCTAAAAATGCTAAAGTAGATTCATTTGAAAAAATATGTTTTAATTACCTCTCATCTTCAACGATTTATACAATATCAGCTAAATTATAATTTATCACTTTTCTTAGGTCTTCTAAGCTAATCTCAACTTGATAACCTATTTTTCCAGCATTAAAAATAATATTTTCAAAATCCTTTGCAGATTCATCTATGATGGTAATAAAGGATTTTTTCATTCCAATAGGTGAGCAGCCACCGTGGACATAGCCAGATATGGACAATAGATCCTTTGATTTTATCATCTCTATGGACTTTTCATTAACACTTATGCTGGCCTTCTTTAGATCTAGTTCTGCATCGACGGGGACCAAAAATACATAGAAGTTTTTTGATTTTCCTATGGTAACTAAAGTTTTAAACACCTGACTAGGGTTTAAATTTAGTATATTTACTACCTCAACCCCACTTATAGCATCTGTATCTGCATAGCTGTAACTTGTATATTTAATTTTATTCCTATCTAAAATTCTCATTACATTTGTTTTATACGCCATCGTGAACTTCATCCTTACTTTAATTAATATTTTTAAGCTAGTTTACTCTTTATCATCTCAATCTCTTTGCCGTACCCCTCTAACTCGTTTGGAGTTTCAAGATAGAATGGCAAATGCCTCAGCTTTGGATGCCTAACTACGTTAAGTATTCCTTCTAAGCCAATATTTCCATCCCCAATTTTTTCATGGCGGTCCTTTTTACTGCCCAAAGGATTTTTACTATCGTTCAAATGGATAGCATATAGTCTGTCTAATCCAATTATTCTATCAAATTCCCCTAGTACACCATCTAAGTCGTTTACTATGTCGTATCCCCCATCGTATATATGACATGTATCTAGGCATACACCCATTTTATTTGAAAGCCTTACTCCGTCAAGTATCCACCTTAACTCTTCAAAGGATCTTCCAATTTCAGTTCCCTTTCCAGCCATGGTTTCTAGGAGAATAGTCGTAGTATGATGTGGTTTTATGACATGATTTAGCAAATCTATTATATAGTCTATACCAGTCTCTACCCCTTGACCAACATGACTGCCTGGATGAAAATTATATAAATTATTCGGCAAGTATTCCATTCTATTTAAATCGTCTTCCATGACTAGCTTTGCAAACTCCCGTGTCCTGATTTTATCAGAAGCTGGATTAAGGGTATATGGTGCGTGGGCCAGAAGTTTCCCAAAACCATTTTCCTCCCCTATTTTAATTAATTTTTCCACATCAGTTATATCTATGTCCTTTGCCTTGCTGCCCCTTGGATTTCTCGTAAAGAACTGAAATACATTGGCCCCAATACTTAAGGCATCTTTTCCCATGGATTCAAAACCATTTGATGTCGATAAGTGACAACCTATATACAATATCTTCACTCCCTAATCTTTATATTATTCTAAGATCTAGATATCCTCGGAAACCAAGCCCCTTCAGGAAATCCGATTCCCTTGTAATCTAGTATCATCCATCCTCCATCTAAATCTTTATTTATCTCCATTCCATTTACAATTATGTCGGGGGTAAAATTATAATGTACCCTTCTTATACCCATATCTTTTAAACTAAAGAGTATCCCATTCATACTAGTATATGTCAATGGATTACTGCTATAGGTGTCCATCCAACTAACTTCTTCTCCATCAATATATAGTGATAGATAGTATTCAACACCGCTATCATCTCTCCACAAATAAAAACTGTCACCTAACATAAATAGATAGTAGAACATTAAAAGGTGATAATCTTCAGTAGCAGAGAGTTTATTGGACAGTGGAACTGACCTGCTCTTTAATTCCCTTAATAACTCTGGAGTCATTGTCACGGACTCTAGTCCTATTTGGTTCTCCCCTTGTCCGTTTGCAAGGCTTCCATCTGAAATGCCTTCCAGATTAATTGAATATCTTGATTCACAATAGGGTTTAAAACCACATTTCTTGTACAAATCAACTGCCCTTTCATCTGCAGAGAGAAAAAATAAGTCGCACTTGTCTTTATGGTCTTCAATTACCTGCTCCAACAAACTCTGTGCCAGACCTTTTCTACGATGACCTTCATCGGTCATTACTGTACCTATTTGTATGGCATCGTATTTATTGCCAGTTATAATCAGCCTCATTTTATTCAGCGATACGTTAGATATGACTTTCCCATTCCATAAATAACTGTAACAAATATAATTATCATTCCAGAAACCCATGCTATACCAATGTTCAAACTGTATATCAAAAGTCTTTTCAGCTAAGGACGTGAAAGATAGTCTAAACTTATCCTGCTCCTTATAATCTTTAATAAATTTGTATCTACTGTCTATTGCACCCTTTGCAACTGAACTATTCATTGCTCAACCGCCCCTTGTGTCTTTAATATGTTGATTATAAATGAATACAGCTTATACTTTAATTGCTGCCTTTTTCATATTTATCTATTACAAAATTATATACGCTTTCAATTGGCAGCACATCTATGGCAGATTCATCGAAATAGCCCATTTCATGCAGTTCCTTACCTAATTCTATGGCCCTATGATTTACATCCCTCCAAGAGGACAATATCTCCTCAATCCTTGGATGCTTTCGCCTGTATTCGTAGGCGGACTGCAGTATCAGTTGAAATGCTTCGACCTCTCCACCCTCATATTTTATATTCATGTTTTTCTTCCTTATATAGTCCAGACTATGGTTTAACTCGGCAGCACCTGCAAATCCATCCCTTGCACCATAGTATATATTTCTTATGTTCATCATGATAGCTGTGCCAAAACACATGGGACAGGGTTCCATAGAGGTATATAGTATATATTCGCGAATATTGGGATGGTCAGTACCCTTTAGTCCAAGCAAGGCATTCATCTCGGCGTGGGCCATATTTGTTCCCGACAGTTGATTATAATCGGTCAAATCAAAAATCCTATTTCTTCCCTTTGATACTACATTGCCATATTTATTTACAATTACTGCTCCTATAGGTACCGTACCTTCCCTATAGGCCTCCCATGCCAATTCCAAGGCAAGCTGCCATGGAACTTCTATGTCATTCCACATGAACATACCCCTTTCGTTTTATATTTTCCACCGTAATAAGTCGTCTTATCTATATTTACTGGCCTGTAAATTAAACAATCCTGCATAGTCCCCGCCTAATTTCATCAAATCGTAATGATTTCCAGATTCGCTGACCTTCCCCTCTGACAGGTAGATAATTTTGTCGCTAAACCTGCAACTAGATAGTCGGTGAGAAATAAATATAGCCAATTTATTGTTTGTAATGGATTTAAAATGCCGATAAACCTCTTCTTCAGCAATAGGATCCAGAGAGGCAGTTGGTTCATCCAATATGATTAGGGACCCTTCTTCATATATGCTGCGGGCTATCACAAGCTTTTGTTCCTGACCTTTAGACAAGCTTATTGTATCCTGATCATCATGTCTTGAAAGTTTTGTCTCAACTCCCTTGGGAAGTGGGTCCAATTCCTTTTTAAGCTCCGATTTTTCCAAGGCATCATTGAGTTTGTTGTCATCGAAATCTTTATCCAATACAATATTTTCTCTTATTGAATAGGAGAAGGTTTTAAAATCTTGGAAAATAATCGACAATTGTTTAAGGTATGACTTTTCTTCGTATTCTTGGATGTTTATCCCATTGACAAATATCTCCCCTGATTGAGGTTTGTACAGTCTTGAAAGCAATTTAATAATAGTGGTTTTACCGCTGCCATTTCTACCTACTATGGATAAATTCTCACTACAATCAATCTTAAAGCTGCAGCCTTTTAAAACGTATTCGTCTGTTCTTGGATATTTAAAGAATACATCCCTAAACTCCATGGACTCAATTTTATCTTCCAAAACTATATTGCCTTTGTAATTTTTAGTTTCGATCAAATCGTAAAACTCCATTAGAGGTTTCAAGTAAATTATTTGTTGATTAAGGAGCAACAATTCCGATAAAAATACGTTAATCTGGCTATTAAAATTTACTGTTGCATTGACTAATAGTATAAAAACAGCTCCGCTAATGGATGATGAAAATACCTTGGAGATTAAATATCCGTAAATCGTCCCCAATAGAATAACAGAAAGCACCTGATTAATTAGTCCCCGAAACTCACGAGATCTATATAGTTCCCGTGCATCCTGTACATACCAACCAAATAAGCTAGCCAGTTTTTTTATAAAAAATGGTTGCATCTTATAGATGCGGACGTCTTTTGCGATTTCTGAACTTCGCATTACCCTTAAGTAGTAAACGTATTCCTTATTTTGTCTAGCTGACCTCAGTGCTGTCTTCGCCTCATGATTTATCATTGAACGACATAATCCAAAACTAATTCCCGCCAATAGAATCGAAAAAACCATAAGAATTGGTTCATATACCAATAAAATTGATAAAACACTTATGAGTATGATAGTAGCCTGCACTATTGTGGGGACCGTCCTAAAAAGGTTTTCTATGGTTCCCTGGGTTTTTATCGGAAATAGTGCCTCCTCTTTTTTAGCTATGAATTCTGAGTCTTCAATCTGAGAAAAAGGTACATTGACTATTTTATTGCTGATATCTCTCAGGAATTCTTGAGAAAATTTCTCCTCATTGATAAAAGCATTGCGATTTAGTATCTTGTTCCCTATTCTCAATGCCAATAGCAAGGCTAAGGTACCGAGTATATACATTATTATCTTTTCATAGGTGAAGTTATTTGAAAGCAATAAAATCACCATTGAAGGAATATACATTATAAGCAATATTTCCAAGGTCTTAAAAATGGAGTATATACCCCTTAAAATAAATATATTTGGACGCATTTTTCTAACTAATCTAATAAAGAACAAGAAGATATTATACTTTTCTTTCATATCGCTTCACCACTTTGATAGTATTTTGCCTGAACCTTAAATAGCTCTGAGTACCTACCAGACTTATCTAATAACTCCTTGTGAGTACCTTTTTCAGCTATTGTACCATTCTCTATTAGAACTATTTCATTACAAAACTGTGTACTTGCCAGCCTATGGGACACAAATAATACAGTATGTTCCTTCATTATCTCATCTATTTTGTAGTAGAAATCATATTCTGCAACTGCATCTAATGCACTGGTAGGCTCATCTAGGATATAAATTGGCCTTTTAGATGCAAATGCCCTAGCTGTAACAAATTTTTGCGATTGGCCACCGGATAAATTTAATCCATCCGAATGTATATAACGAGTCATGTATGTAGAGTCTAGGTCGCCGTTATTTAATTCATCCGTCTTTAATCCAGAGTCTTCTATGGCTCGAAGGATTGATTCTTTACTGACCTGTCTCCCAAAGCTCATGTTTTCTACAATTGTAAATGGAAAAATATTAATTTCTTGAAAAACCGGTGCAAATAGCTCAAAGTAGTCATCCAATTTGTATTCCCATATATCTATGCCATTTAAAGTGATAGTCCCCTTAGTTGGTCTATATAGCCGCAACAACAATTTCAATAAGGTAGTTTTGCCAACTCCATTTAATCCAACTATGGCTATTTTTTTGCCCTTTTCAATGGTAAAATTCAAATTTTCGTAAATCCAATTTTCACATTCTGGGTATTTAAACCACACGTCATTAAATTCAATCGTCCACTTCTGATTAAAATCAATGGGTCTGCCTTCGTTGGATTGTTTAGGAATATTGATAAAGTCAATCATCTTTTTATAATTATCGTGTTTTGATAAAATTTGTTTGATATTTTCTGTACCAGCCATTAGGGCACTATTTAATTGTAAAATTAAAACACTATAAGAAGTAAATTCACCTATACTAATTTGCTTCTTAAAATACAAAGTAATTAAAAATACATAAATAAGGCTATCCCTTATGAACTGGAAAATATCATTTGCTATCTCTGGAATTATATATGTAGTTTCATTTTTCCTAGTCAGTATATTTAGATTGTCGTGTAATGTAATCAGTTTGTTCTCTAACCACCTCTGTAGTTGAAAGACGCGAATTTCCTTTCCATAGGCCACATCCACTGCTATATCATCTAAATACCATTCCTCTCGCCTAAGGTGGATATTTTTGTTTGTTTCTTCATCGACCTTGTTGGCAGCCTTTATAGATAGGGCTGTATAAAACCCAAACCATATAAAAATCATGGCTGATATCCACCATTGGATTTTAAGCAATATACCTATAGAAACAAAAAAGATTCCCAGATTTCCAACAAATAGTGCAATATTTGTATAGAATGCTTGTACGCCGTCAATGGACGATACAGGCCGCATTATCTTCCATACGTCACTTTGAATTTTAGGATCATCGTATTTTTCATAGGGTATGGAAATATACTGCTCTGAAATCTGTAAAAGATACCTATACCTAATCTTATGTCCTATAGGCGTATACAGCACCTTGCTATAGGACCATAGCAATGCAGAAACCATTAAAACCATAAATATGCCCAGTACCTTATAGATATCAATTTCTGATGATTCAATCATGTCCAAAACAATTTTAGGTGTTTGAATAGTATAATAACTAAATATAACTATGCCAACAAAGCTTAAAAACAAATAAAGAAAATATCTTCTTTCAATCTCCCAAGCCTGTTTCATAAAAACCTTGAAATTGTGAAATACCTGCTGCATATACCGCCCTCCTAATCAATCTTTTATACTATCTGTACACATCCAAGGGAGTAACTACAGGTTTTCCATCCTTATCCAACAATACAGTCAATCCCCCAGCATATCCATCCCAAGTAAACAAATAGTTTACGCCCGTTTTACTGTCTACAATTACTTTTGTTCCAGTAAATTTACCTTCTTTATAAATAGTAACGAATCTTTTTTCCCTAGACATTATATCCCTCCAATTATTTATTTTCCAACCCGTTGATTATCTCTATGGCAGCTTTACCCGTCATATGCTCTATTTCAATTTCAATTAAACTTACATTGTCCCACTCTTTTTCAATTTCCAGTTGTCCCTCTTGGATATAGTCAGGGGAATATTTTCCTACTAAGGCTTCAAGGGCCTTCATCTTTTCCTCGGAGTCAGCTAATATCCTAGCTTTTCCAAAAATTGAGACTGAACGAAAATGTGTGGTAAATGTACTCTGAATTACCTCATCCCTATCTATAACAGAAAATGAAACTTTGCTGTTCTTTACAATACTGTCTACCTTGTGACCTTCTTTTGCACTATGCATATATAGTTTATTGCCACTATATACATAGCTCATGGGAACAGTGTAGGGATATCCATGGTCTCCAATGACCCCCAACACTCCAGCACTGCTGTTTTTTAAGATGTTAATTGTCTCCTCCTCCGTCAACAATTGTTTTTTACGTCTCATTTTCCTGAACACAGACTCACCCTTTCTATGATTTCATATATTTGTCCTTACACCTGAATAAATAACCTCTATTTCTCATATATTAATAATATCATATCAGAATATGAATTGTTAAAGATTTTTCAACTTTAGTAGAATATTATTTTACTAAAAAATATTCTAGCAAAAAATGTCAAAAAATGTTCCACATGGAACATTTTTATCTGTTTATAATTATTTATATTTCCTATCTCGTTGAACTAATCTTCATTGGGATATATTGTATTCACTATTTCATTTGCCTTCTCAAAAAAGGATTCTTCAACTAATATTTCAGTGCCGTAAAGGGATTGACCACCTATGATTCTCATGTACCCCCCAGCTCCTTGGTCTTTGAGAATATAGGGTATATTATTTTCTGAAAGTAGTGCCGTTATGATTCCCAACTGAAAACTATCCTGGACAACTCTTAATAAAGCCAATTGCAATGGTTCCATGAAGACACCTCCAAGCTTGTATTCTCGTCATTAATTCTTGTTTTTAATATACCCTAATTTGTCTTTATAAACCTAGAAATACAAAACCTTCTAGGTCTTTGGTATTTTAACTACTACTTCTACATGGTCTCCTTTGTCAATCTCCTTGTATTCTGCTTCAATTCCAGATTCTTTTATGGCAGAAAAAGCCTTCTTCATAGTATTTAAATAAATTCTTATGCTAATAAGGCTTTTAATGTTTTGCTTAACTCCGTCTTCTTCATTTTTAGTCAAATCTGTTAATATTCCATCTACAAGAGACTCTGCCCTATTTACATTTAAATCGTTTTTTACAATTCTATTTAAAATTTTTCTCTTTAAATCGTCTCCTGCCAGTTTTAATAGTGCTCTACCGTGTCTTTCTGTTAGATTGTATCTAAGCAAATCCCCCTTAATGTCTTCTGGCAATTTTAAAAGTCTTAGTTTATTTGCTATGGTAGATTGACTTTTACCCATTTTTTCCGCAATTTCCTGTTGAGTAAATCCGTGGTCTACAATAAGGTTGTTATAGCCCTCGGCTTCCTCTATATAGTTCAAATCCTCTCTTTGTAAGTTTTCCATCAAGGCAATTAGGGCAGACTCCTTATCCCTATAATCTACGATTATGGCAGGTATCTCAGCAAGCTTCGCTATTTCCGAAGCGCGAAGTCTCCTCTCACCAGCAATCAGCTCATAGGCATTTGCACGAATCTGCCTTACGCTAATGGGCTGAATGACGCCATATGATTTTATTGACTGACTTAATTCCTCTAAAGATTTTTGATTAAAGTCCCTTCGAGGCTGATATGGATTTGGCCTAATATCAGCAATGGGAATATACTTTATTTCCGCTTGTACATTTCTCATTTATATCCCTCTTCCCAAATTAGTTTAATCTATAGTTCTACATCTGCTATAATATTTCCTTCTTTATTGCCCAAGTTTTTTCCTACAAATAAACCTAAATTACAAAGGTTTTTTCTTAGGATTGCCTCCTCCTCTAGGGTATTTTGTCGCAGTTTTAGAGGTTTTCTCCACTATTATCAAAGAATGAACTATATTTGATTGAGGTATTTCAATGTATTTAAGGTCGATTACCTTTCCACCTAGAACTTGGATTGCTTTTTCAGCTTCTTCCAATTCATTTTCTACATCAGGCCCCTTCATTGAAATAAAATGTCCCCCAATTTTTATAAATGGCATACAATACTCAGACAAGGTATTTAAAGATGCTACAGCTCTAGAAATGCAAATGTCGTATTTTTCTCTGAATTTTACATCTCTGCCCAATTCTTCAGCCCTTCCATGGATAGCTGTTATACCTTGTAATTCTAGGGATTTAATTACTTCATTTAAAAAAGATATCCTCTTATTTAAGCTATCTAATAAAGTCATATCTAAGTTTTCATTAACAATCTTAAGGGGTAAACCAGGAAAGCCACCACCTGTACCGATGTCAATAACCTTTGCATCATCAAAGAATAAATTAGTAGCTATGGGAGTTAGACTATCTAGAAAATGTTTAATATCTATTTCAGCATCGTCAGTTATTGCTGTAATATTAATTTTCCTATTCCATTCCTTTAATAGAGTTTTATATATCTGAAATTTCATTGCTTGTTTACTATTTAAGTCGATTTTAAGTTTTGCAGCTCCCTGCAATAAAATGTCTGGATTATCCATTGGATCCTATCCTTTCTTCCCTTCTCCTTTGTTCTAAATATATAAGCAGCACATTTATATCTGATGGGGAAACCCCTGAAATTCTAGAGGCCTGCCCTACAGAATCGGGCTTAATATTGTTTAGCTTTTGTTTTGCCTCGTTGCTAAGACCCCTTACCAAATCATAATCGAAATTCTGATCTAATCTTTTATTCTCCAGTTTTTTAAATTGCTCAATTTGAATCATTTGTTTCTTAATATATCCATCGTACTTTATTTCTGTCTCAACCTGTAGTCTTATTTCCCTTAGAAGTTCCGGCCTGTTTAAATCTAAGGGTCCCACTATATCGTATCCCAATTCTGGCCTTTTAATTAAATCCAAAAGACTAACTGGATTAGAAAGGATGGAACTACCTAATTGTTTTATTATTTCATTGTTTTCTTTTGTGGGATTAATCTGCAATTTACCTAACCTATTAATTTCGCTTTCTATGGCATTTTTTTTCTCCAATGTCCTCAAATACCTTTCTTCAGACACGAGACCTATCTTATATCCTTTTTCTGTCAACCTTAAATCTGCATTGTCCTGTCTAAGGGTAAGCCTATATTCAGCCCTAGAAGTCATCATTCTATAGGGTTCATCAGTTTCTTTTGTAACCAAATCGTCTATTAGCACTCCAATGTACGCTTCAGACCTATCTAAAATAAAAGGTTCTTCCCCCCTTATATTGAGTACGGCATTTATTCCCGCCATTAACCCCTGAGCTGCAGCTTCTTCGTATCCAGAGGAGCCATTAATCTGCCCTGCAAAAAATAAATTAGAAATTTCCTTGTGTTCCAATGTCCTTTTAAGGGTTGTAGCATCTATAGCATCGTATTCAATGGCATAGGCGGACCTCATAAACTTTACATTCTCAAGACCTATGATTTCCCTGTACATCTCCAATTGAGTCTCTTCAGGTAAAGTTGAGCTAGCCCCTTGGACATACATTTCCTTAGTATCGAGGCCCTCCGGTTCAATAAATATTTGATGTTTATCCTTGTCAGAAAAACGGACTATTTTATCTTCAATAGATGGACAATATCTAGGGCCAATACCTTCAATTTCGCCTGCATACATAGGGGATCGATGTAAATTTACCCTTATAATTTCATGCATCTTCTCAGTGGTATACGTTAAATAACAAGGCACTTGCTCACGGCTTAAATCCTTTCCCACATTCAAAAATGAAAATGGGATTATCTCGTCGTCTCCAGGTTGAATTTCCATTTTAGAATAATCAATGCTATCCTTGTGGACCCTAGCAGGCGTACCAGTCTTCATCCTCCTCAAATAAAAACCCTTATCCCTTAAGGCATCGGATAATTGAAGAGATGGAAACATGCCATCGGGACCAGACTCGTAGTTTACCTCACCTATATATACTCTTCCCTTTAAATAGGTACCTGTAGCCACGACTACAGCCTTGCAATTGTAAACGGCACCCGTTCTAGTTGCAACACCTTTTACCCCCGTATCGTCTATGAAAATGTCTACTATTTCCCCTTGTCTCAATGTCAAATTTGGCTCATCTTCTAATACCTTTTTCATTTCCATATGGTATTTCTTTTTATCAGCTTGAACCCTTAAGGAGTGAACAGCAGGACCTTTTGAGGTGTTTAACATCCTGGACTGAATAAATGACTTGTCAATATTAAGGGCCATTTCCCCACCTAAAGCGTCTATTTCTCTAACTAAATGTCCCTTTCCAGTACCTCCAATATTTGGATTGCAGGATAAAGCCACAATGGAATCTAAGCTCATGGTCATAATCAAAGTATTTAAACCCATTCTACTACTTGATAAAGCAGCTTCTACTCCAGCATGTCCAGCCCCTATAACCACTACATCATAGTCTCCTGCCAAATATTTCTTTACTTCTTTCATTTCAATCACCTTTCTAATATTAAGGTAAAACTAACTATTTTCCAATACAAAATTCAGCGAATATCTTATCTAAAATATCTTCTCCCACTGTATCTCCTGAAATTTCGCCTAGATCCTCCCAGCAATTTCGTAAATCCACCTCGATACAATCAATTGGCACATTGGATTTTATATCGATTAATGCCTGAGATATATTTTCCAAGGCTTTCTCCAGCAAGCTCTTATGTCTAATGTTTGTAACTATAGTATCAGAATTTATTTCCACCTGTCCACTATAAAACAACTCTTTAATGTTTTTCTCGAGTATATCTAGGCCAGTACCTAATTCTATGGAGGAATCTATTATTTCCCTTTCCCCTAACAGGGATTTCAAATAGGCCCTGGTCAATTTCAACGGTAAATCAGTTTTATTTAACAATATTATACTCTTTTTATCTTTTATGAGGTCAATTATTTCAAAATCTTCCTCAGAAAGTTCCCTTGAACCATCGAATATGGCAATTATTAAATCTGCCTTTTCCACGGTTTCCTTGGCCTTATTTACTCCAATTTGCTCTACAACATCTTCTGTTACCCGAATTCCCGCAGTATCTACTATCTTAAGCGGAATACCATCTATATTTATATACTCCTCAATTATATCCCTAGTAGTCCCTGGGATATTCGTCACTATTGCCCTGTTCTCCCTGAGGATTGCATTTAATAAGGATGATTTTCCAACATTGGGTTTACCTAATATAACTGTATTTAAACCATCTCTTAATATTCTCCCCCTTTGGGAAGTTGACAGTAATTTTTCTATCTCCTCTTTTACTGTATAAGCACTTCTCTCCAAGTCCTCATAGGTTACCTCTTCAATGTCCTCATCTGGAAAATCAATTGATACCTCCACATGGGCTATCATCTCAAGTAAAATATTCCTTATATTTTTGACTTTATTAGATAGGGAACCCTCCAGTTGACCCAAAGATGCCTCAAAGCTCTTGTCAGTTTTAGCCCTTATCATATCTATTACTGCTTCTGCTTGGGATAAATCCAATCTTCCATTTAAAAATGCCCTCTTTGTAAATTCACCAGCTTCTGCAATCCTGGCACCGTTTCTCAATACTAGGTCCAGGACCTTTCTTACTGAAATAATCCCTCCGTGGCAATAAACCTCCACCATATCTTCCCTAGTATAGGTATTTGGACCGGCCATAAAGGAAATTAATACTTCGTCAATTAACAAATCCCTTTCCCCATCTACTATATGTCCATACACCAATCTCCTGTTTAGGCTCTTATCCAGTTTTTCAACTTTATTTCCTCTAAATATTTTATTTCCAATATCCAGTGACTTCTTGCCACTGATTCTTACAATGCCAATACCTGCTTCTCCAATAGATGTAGATATAGCTGCAATTGTCAAAATATCACCTCCAAAAACATACCGACATTAAATGCATCAGTATTGCCTATAATATATTATTTACATAATTATAAGAAGAACCCAGTATTATACTGGGTTTATTGTCTTATTTTGATTGTATAACTACTCTCCTAAAGGGTTCATCCCCTTCACTATAGGTTGTTATTCCACTTTTATTCTGCAATGCCGAATGTATTATTCTTCTCTCATAGGGGTTCATAGGTTCAAGCTTTACTAATCTTCTGCTATACCTGGCCTTTTCTGCCATTTTATTTGCCAATCTAATTAGAGTTTCCTCTCTTTTGGCCCTATACCCTTCTATATCTACTATTACCTTTATATAGTTTTCCTTGCTTTTATTAATAGTAAGGCTCAGTAGATATTGTATTGCATCTAAGGTATTACCTCTTTTCCCTATTAATATACCCATGTCAGAAGAACTAATATCAGTTATATCAATGGTCAAATTATCTACACCTTTATTTACAATACACTCTGCTTTAATCTGCATAGAATGTAAAACCTTATAGATAAAATTCTCAGCGACCTCTACAGGATCGTATATTACCGTAATTTTTACCTTTGCATCCTTCCCACCAATTATGCCGAATAATCCCTTACTCGGTTCTTCAATTACCTCTATTTCTACATCACTCTTATTTACATTTAATTCCATTAAACCTTCATTTATGGCATCTTCAACGGTTTTCGATACTTTAATAATGGATTTCATTATCTCATTTCTCCTCCTTAATCTTACCTAAAGACCTATTGGAAATTAATTGTTGTACAATAGAGAAAACATTACTTATTACCCAATACAACGCAAGTCCAGCTGCAAATCCTTTGGCAGCCATAAAAATCATAACTGGGAGAAACATATTCATTGTTTTCATAGTACTTTGGGCTTGTTGATCCGGATTAGATGCTGACATTGTAACAGATTGCAAATATGTGGTTGCTGCTGCCAATAGTGGCAAACCCCATAGTAATGGATCTGGATTTTCCAGATTTTTAATCCAGAAAAAAGCCTTATTCATGGCCTCATAAGCGGCCACATCCTTAAAAGCATATAGAGTAGGTTCACGCATAACTTTAAAGAAAGCAAAAATAATAGGAATTTGAATTATAAGTATTAAACAGCCAGACGCTGGATTATATTTTGCTTCTTTATATAGTTCCATAGTCTTTGCCTGCATGGTCTGTGGATCGTTTTTATATTTAGTTTGTATTTCCTTTATCCTTGGTTGAATTTCCCCCATCTTTTTTGTAGACTTCGTCTGATGCATGCTAACAGGCAAAAGTAACAACTTAAATATTATTGTAGTAACTATAATTGCCATGGCATAAAAGGAAAAAGTTTCTGGCTCCGAACCAATGGATGAAACCGTATCGTAGACTAATTTCAATAGCCCACCCAAAATATTACCTAAAAAAGCTGACATTTACTAACCCCCCATCATTTAAGTGGATCGTATCCACCTTCATTAAACGGATTACATCTTAATACTCTATTTACACTTAAATAAGTGCCCTTAACTATGCCGTACTTCTCATAAGCTTGAATAGAATAATCTGAACAAGTTGGATAAAATCTGCAACTTCTACCAGTTAATATATATCTTGAAATTACCTTTTGATAAAACTTTATTATCAAAATAATTATTTTTTTCATATTATCACTCTATTTCTCTATAATATCTCCAAGTTTAAAAATATGGAGCATCGCACTTTCTAATTCCAAATAGGAAATGTTTACCGCATTTCTCTTAGGTATAATAATTATATCATACCCTTCCTTTATATTATTTAATTTCAAACGATATATTTCTTTCATCCTTCTTCTAATTTTATTTCTAACCACAGAATTTCCTACTTTTTTACTAATGGAATACCCAATCCTAGTATAGTTTAAATTATTTTTTCTAACATAGATAATTAAATACTTATTCCAATAATTTTTTCCACCACTATATACTTTTTTAAACTCCATATTACTCCTTAGCCTATTTACTTTATCCATTATAATAACACCCTTTGAGAAAACACAAACTAGCAAAAAAAGGCCACCAAACTAGGGGCCTTATGCAGTTAATTTCTTTCTTCCTCTTTTTCTTCTAGCTCTTATTATTTCCCTACCTGCTTTTGTCCTCATTCTTTTTCTAAAACCATGCTCTCTGCTTCTTTGTCTTTTTTTCGGTTGATAAGTTCTCTTCATAAAAAAACACCTCCTTCAATAGGGTATCTTCATATATAATATGGAGTTTTAACAAATTGAAATAAATACTACTAATAATTATATTGACTTAATTACCATATGTCAAGAATTTTAAATAATTACAGCATAGTATAAAATTTATTAACATTCAGTGACAAAAAGTTATACACAATCTATTAGTCTTGTGGATAATTTTATTGAATATATTTTTAATTTCTGCTATCATTAAAATACATGTGAATAACTTTTTTAATAGTATCAACAACCATAGTTATACACATTTTGTGGATAACTTGTGTATAACTATAGGTTATTTATAAATAAAATATTGTATTTTACTCATTTTTTATCCACATTACACCGTTTATATAAAATGTTAATAAGTTAATAACTTTATTCAATTAATTATATACACAAAGTATTATAAAATTATCAACAAATTTTTGTATATGATTTTTATTATATATTCATTAAACTTTATACACAAGAATTGGGGACAACCTAAGCCCTATGGTAAAATCCGTTTATATATTTTTAAAATGGCAATAATTTTAATGTAATAGGAGGTAAATTTATGTCTTCAGGATTAGATAATATTTGGAGTGAAGTCTTGAATTTAATGAAAGTTGAATTGACAGAAGTTAGTTTTAATACTTGGTTTAATACCATAGAGCCTGTTAGCATCTCTTCCGATAAAGTAATTTTAGCAGCACCAAATGAATTTACAAAAGGCATATTGGTTGGAAGATATCAAAACCTCATTAAAAATGCTATAAAGCACGTAACAGAGGAAGATTTAGATATTGTTTTTATTATCCCAGGTGAGGAATATAATCTAAACCAATCAATGGTACAGGAATCTGGAGAATACAATCAAAGATCCCAATTAAACCCAAAGTATACATTTGATACATTTGTTATAGGTAGCAGCAATAGATTTGCCCATGCTGCTTCACTGGCAGTTGCAGAAGCTCCTGCTCAGGCATATAATCCACTTTTTATATATGGTGGTGTAGGATTAGGAAAGACACATTTAATGCATGCAATTGGACATTACATACTCAGCCAAAATCCATCTTCCAAAGTAGTATATGTATCATCTGAAAAATTCACAAATGAATTGATAAACTCTATTAGAGAATATAGAAATGAAGAATTTAGAAATAAGTATAGAAATATAGACGTACTCCTGGTGGACGATATACAATTTATAGCTGGGAAAGAAGGAACTCAGGAAGAATTTTTTCACACTTTTAACGCTTTACACGAAGCAAATAAACAGATAATAATATCTAGTGATAGACCTCCGAAAGAAATACCTACCTTAGAAGATAGACTCAGATCTAGATTTGAATGGGGATTAATATCCGATATACAACCACCTGATTTAGAAACTAGAATAGCAATACTTAGGAAAAAAGCAAATATTGAAAAAATAGAAGTGAGTGACGAAGTGATGCTCTATATAGCTTCCAAAATTCAATCTAACATAAGAGAACTGGAGGGGGCTTTAATCAGGGTAGTAGCATATTCTTCCTTAGCTAATTCCCAAGTAACTGAAGAACTGGCAGAAGAGGCCTTAAAAGATATAATATCTAATAATAAAAACATAGAAATAACTGTAGATTTAATAAAAGATATCGTTTCAAAAAACTTTAGAATAAAAATAGACGATTTTAATTCAAAAAAGAGAACTAGGGCAATTGCATACCCTAGACAAATAGCCATGTACCTGACTAGGGAATTGACAGATTTGTCTCTTCCTAAAATAGGGGATGAATTTGGCGGCAGAGATCATACGACGGTGATACACGCCTACGACAAAATAAGTTCCGACTTAAAAGATAATATGGACTTAAAAAGAAAGGTAGACGATATTATAAAGAAGTTAAAAGAATGATAACAGATAAACTGTGAATAGTTTTTAAAAATATACAATACTTATCCACAGTTTATTAAAACTTATAGTTATTTGTTATTCACATCCTTATACACTATCCACATAACCACAGGTCCTACTACTATTACTACTGTATAATATATTCTTTCTATATCAGAAAATTGAAAGGGAGGAAAATTATGAAATTAAAAGTAAACCAAAGAGACTTATGGAAACATATCAGCATTGCACAAAAAGGAATTTCATCTAGAACCACATTGCAAATATTAGACGGTATATTATTAGATGCTTCAGAGAATAGATTAAATTTAATAGGCACGGATTTGGAAATAAGTATAGATACATTCGTAGAATGTGAAGTGGAGAGAAGCGGATCAATAGTCGTTGATTCTAAAATATTTGGGGATATAGTTAGAAAATTGCCAGATGCACCTATATATATAAATGTCGTAGAAAATAATATAAATTTAAAATGTGAAGAATCAGAATTCAACCTAATTGGAAATTCTTCAGAGGAGTATCCATATTTGCCAGTAATATTGGAAAAGAGTTCATTTGAATTTCCCAAGGACTTGCTAAAGACGGCAATTAGACAAACTATAATAGCCACATCACAAGATGAATCAAGACCTTCATTGACAGGTGTACTTCTGGAGGTATTGGAAGACAAAATTTCATTTGTAGCCTTAGATGGCTATAGATTGGCATTAAAAAGGCTTCCGGCAAAGGTAGATTTAGATTTTAAAGTAATCATTCCAGGTAGGACATTAAATGAATTAAATAAAATAATTGAAGAAAACGAGGAAAAGATAATTATTTCATCGGCTCCAAGCTACGTAGTATTTGAAATAGGAAATACTACAATATATTCTAGAGTTTTAGAAGGGCAATTTTTCAATTATAAAGAAATAATAAGACAGGACCATAAAACAAAAGCAATTGTAAATAAAAGGTCTTTCCAAGATGGGTTGGAAAGGGCTTCCCTATTGGCAAGGGAAGAAAAGGCAAATTTAGTGAAATTGACAATTAAAGATGGAATTATACTAATAAGATCTAACTCGGAAATAGGAGATGTAAATGAAAATATTGCAGCAGATATAAGTGGGGAAGAAATGAATATAGCTTTCAACTCAAAGTATATATTAGAAGGTGTAAAAGTAATAGATGCAGATGAAATACAACTAAATTTCATGGGTAGTTTAAATCCCTGCATAATTAATCCAGTAGAAGATGAAAATTATACTTATTTAGTATTGCCAGTCAGATTAGCCCAAGATGATTTTTAAGGAGAAAAAAATGGAAAAAATAAGAATAGAAACAGAATATATAAAGCTGGATCAATTTTTAAAGCACGCTGGCATTGTACAAACAGGTGGCCAGGCAAAAATCTTAATAAGTCAAGGTAACATACTTGTAAATAATGAAGTAGTCTATGAAAGAGGGAAAAAACTTAGAAAAAATGATATAATTGAAATAATAGATAGTGGTAGCTTTACCATACTATAGTTTCCTTAGGAGTGTTTTTTTTGCACGTTAAAAATATTAGGTTAATAAATTTTAGAAATTATGACAATTTAAGTTTAGATTTTAACAGAAAAACCAATGTCTTTGTAGGAAAAAATGCCCAAGGTAAAACAAATTTACTGGAAGGAATATATATTTGTGCCACAGGAAGGTCCTTTAAAACCAATAGGGACAAGGAAATAATTAATTTTTCTAAGAAGGAGGCCTATATAGGGGCCAATGTAAGTATTGGGGAATATGAAAGATTTATTGAAATTAAAATGGAAAGGGATAGGACTAAAAGGATAAGAATAAATAAAACAGAACTAAAAAACTATAAGGAACTAAATAGTGGACTGAACGTTATAATCTTTTCTCCCGACGACTTGAAATTAGTAAAGGAAGGACCCCAGGAGAGAAGAAATTTTTTGGATTTAGAAATATCCCAGCTAAAACCCATATATAGCCACAATATATTGCGATACAATAAGGTTTTATTTCAAAGAAATAATTTACTTAGATTAAATAAATTTAGTAAAAATATAGAGGAATTAATAGAAATATTTGATCTTCAATTGGCAAAGATAGGAACCGATATAATACTAGAAAGGCAAAGATATGTAGAAGAAATATCAAAGATATGTAAAATTACCCACAATAAAATAACCTTGAATAAAGAGAGTTTGGAATTAAAATATATATCCAATATCGATATATTGAAAGATAAGTGGAAAATGGAGCAAAACTATATAGATTTGCTTAAAAAAAATAGAAAAAAAGATATAGAAAATTCTTCTACTCAATTGGGACCCCATAGGGACGATTTGTATATAGGCATAGACCATAAAGAATTAAAAACATATGGTTCCCAAGGACAGCAAAGAACAGCAGTATTATCCATAAAATTGTCAGAAATAGAATTAATAAAGGATCAAAAAGGTTTTTATCCTGTTTTACTATTGGACGACGTATTTTCAGAGTTAGATGGTGAAAGAAAAAGGTATTTAATAAGTCTCTTTAAAGACATTCAAACATTAATTACAACAACTGATACTACAGATTTAAAGGAACTTAAAGATATAGAAAAATCTGTATTTAACATAGAAAATGGAAATATAAAATAGTTAATCGATTTTAAAATAAAGACTGGAGGTAATTCAATGACCAATGAGAAAAATGGGAATGGCCTAAATAATAGGCATTATACGGCCCAAGACATTCAAGTTTTAACTGGTTTAGAACCTGTAAGAAAAAGACCAGGAATGTATATAGGTAGTACTGGGCCCAAGGGCCTTCATCACTTGGTGTATGAAGTAGTTGACAATAGTATAGATGAGGCCTTGGCAGGCATATGTGATACAATAGAGATCACTATTTTTAAGGATAATTCCGTAAAAGTATCAGATAATGGCAGCGGTATACCAGTGGAAATACATCCACAAACGGGAAAATCCACAGTGGAGACAGTCCTTACAATACTTCATGCTGGTGGAAAATTTAACAATGGTGCATATAAAGTATCCGGTGGTTTACATGGGGTTGGCGTATCTGTTGTAAATGCACTATCAAAGTGGCTAACAGCAAAGGTAAAAAGAGATGGAAATGAATATATGCAAAAATTTGAAAGGGGATATGCCACTTCAGAATTAGAAATAATAGGTAAATCTGAGGACACAGGGACTACAATCCACTACATGCCTGACGAAGAGGTATTTGAAACCATAGAAATAAATTTGGAAACCTTAGAACATAGATTTAGGGAAATGGCATTTTTAAATAAGGGAATAAAAATTGTATTAAAAGACGAAAGAATCGATAAAACTAAGGAATTTTACTATGAAGGCGGAATAAAGTCATTTGTAGAATATATAAATAAAAATAAAACTCCTATACAAAAACAAATAATGTATTTTGAAGGAGAAAAAGATAGCACCATAGTAGAATTTGCATTACAATATACAGATGCATATGCAGAAAATATATTTACATTTGCAAATAATATCAATACCCAAGAAGGCGGTACCCATCTATCTGGTTTTAGAACAGCACTAACGAGAGTTATTAACGACTACGGAAGAAAATACGGATATATAAAAGAAAAAGACGACAATTTAAGCGGGGACGATGTGAGAGAAGGCTTGACTGGGATATTGTCTGTAAAGTTGATGGAACCTCAATTCGAGGGTCAAACTAAGTCAAAGCTAGGCAACAGTGAAACAAGGGGCATAGTTGAAACATTAACCTACGATTTTCTAAACATTTATTTAGAAGAAAATCCAAGGGATGGAAAGATAATATTGGAAAAAGCCATTGCATCCCAAAGAGCAAGAGAAGCTGCAAGAAAGGCGAGGGACTTAACTAGGAGAAAAAGTATATTAGATAATACTACTTTGCCTGGGAAACTTGCCGATTGTCAAGAATCGGGAATAGAAATCACAGAAATTTATATAGTAGAAGGGGACTCAGCAGGAGGTAGTGCTAAACAAGGTAGAGATAAGAAATTTCAGGCAATACTACCACTAAAGGGCAAAATAATGAATGTAGAAAAGGCTAGAATAGATAAAATATTAGGATTTGAGGAGATAAAAGCTCTTATAACAGCATTTGGAACGGGTATAGGGGAAGATTTTGACATAGAAAAACTTAGATATGGAAAGATAATAATAATGACAGACGCCGATGTAGATGGGGCACATATTAGAACATTATTGCTGACATTTTTCTATAGGTACATGAAAGAATTAATAGAAAATGGACATATATATATAGCACAACCTCCCCTATATAAGGTGACAAAGTCTAGAAAAGACCACTATGTCTATAGCGACAATGAATTAGAAAAGCTATTGGATAAAATAGGCAGGTCAAATTATTCAATTCAAAGGTATAAGGGTCTAGGTGAGATGAACCCCGAACAACTTTGGGATACAACAATGGATCCTGAGACGAGAATATTATTGAGAGTTGCCGTTGAAGATGCATTGGTAGCAGATGAAATATTTACCACCTTAATGGGAGATAAGGTTCAACCCCGTAGGGAATTTATAGAGACAAATGCAAAATTAGTAATAAATTTAGATATATAGGAGGTGGACCATGGACAATAAATTTGATAAAGTAATTGAAGTTAATATAGAAGAAGAAATGAAAAAATCCTATCTAGACTATGCCATGAGCGTAATAATGAGCCGTGCTCTACCAGATGTGCGAGATGGTTTAAAACCAGTTCATAGAAGGATAATATATGCAATGGATGAATTAAGTATGGGACCAGATAAGCAATATAGAAAATCAGCAAGGCTAGTAGGGGACGTACTTGGTAAATATCATCCCCATGGGGATTCATCGGTATACGATGCAATGGTAAGATTGGCTCAAGACTTCAATACTAGATACCCCTTAGTAGATGGTCATGGGAACTTTGGTTCCATAGATGGAGATAGGGCAGCAGCCATGCGTTATACAGAAGCAAGAATGACAAAACTAGCCATGGAAATGCTAAGGGATATAAATAAAGATACTGTAGAATACAGGCCAAATTTTGACGAAACCCTAAAAGAGCCCGTAGTACTTCCAAGCAGATTTCCCAATTTAATGGTAAATGGTTCCTCAGGCATAGCCGTAGGAATGGCAACAAATATACCTCCGCACAATCTAAGGGAAGTAGTAGATGGAATAGTAATGTTAATAGACAATCCAGATGCGGACATAGACGAACTAATGACTGTAATTAAGGGTCCGGATTTTCCCACAGGAGCTCATATAATGGGAAAGGAAGGAATTAAATCTGCATTTAAAACTGGCAGGGGAAGGGTTATAGTCAGAGCAGTAACAGAAATAGAGGAAACAAATAAGGGAAGATATAAAATTATAGTTACAGAATTGCCATATCAAGTCAATAAATCTAATCTAATTGAAAAAATTGCAGAATACGTAAGAGATAAAAAGATTGAAGGTATTTCAGATTTAAGGGATGAATCCGACAGAGAAGGTATGAGAATAGTAATAGAAGTAAAAAGAGACGCAAATCCCAATGTAGTATTAAATAATCTATATAAATATACTCAATTTCAAACTACATTTGGCGTAATAATGCTAGCCTTAGTAAATGAAGAACCTAAGGTACTGAATCTCAAACAGATGTTATCTCACTATATTGCACACCAGAAAGAAATAATAACTAGAAGAACCCAATTTGATTTAAATAAGGCAGAGGAAAGGGCTCATATTATTGAAGGCTTGAAAATAGCCTTGGACAATATAGATAAAGTAATAAAAGTAATTAGAGCCTCAAAAACTGATGCAATTGCCAAAGATGCATTGATGGAAAACTTTGGCTTATCAGAAAAGCAATCTCAGGCCATATTAGACATGAGGCTGAGAAGATTGACTGGATTAGAGAGAGAAAAGTTAGAAGAGGAATACGAAGAATTAATAAAGGAAATCAATAGATTAAGAGAAATATTGGCAAATGAAAGGCTAATATTCCAAATAATAAAAGATGAATTGGAAGAAATAAAAGAAAAACATGGAGATGTAAGAAGAACTAGAATTAAGGCTGCGGCAGATGAAATAGATATGGAAGATATAATAGATGAAGAAGACATAGTAGTTACATTGACACATTTTGGATATATAAAAAGGACCCCAGAGTATACTTATAAAACCCAAAGACGAGGTGGAAAAGGGATAATAGCCTTAACTACAAGGGAAGAGGACTTTATAGAATCATTGTATATAACGTCGACACATGACACAATATTATTCTTCACCAACAAGGGAAAAGTATTTTCTTTAAAGGCCTATGAAATACCTGAAGGAAGCAGGCAGGCAAAGGGAACAGCCATAATAAATCTTCTGAATTTGAACGGAGACGAAAAAGTAACGGCTATAATACCCATAAACAAAGATACAAAGGAAAAGAATTTGGTATTAATAACGAAAAACGGCATAATTAAAAAGACTGGCCTAGAAAGCTTTGAAAACATTAGGAAAAATGGGATAATAGCCATTAGCTTAAAGGAAGACGATGAACTAATAGGAGTAAGAAAGACCGATGGAACCAGGGAAATAATAGTAGTAACTAGAAAGGGAATGTCCATAAGATTTGACGAAAATGATGTTCGAAAAATGGGCAGGACAGCCATGGGTGTAAAGGCCATTGCCTTGAAGAAGGGAGACAGCGTAGTAGCAGTTGAACTAATAGAAGAAAATAAAAAGCTATTGGTAATTTCCGAATTTGGATTTGGAAAGAGAACGTCCCTAAATGAATATAAGACTCAAAATAGAGGTGGAAGAGGGATATTGACCTATAGCATCAAAGAAAAGACAGGGAATATAGTCTCTGCCAAAGTTGTAGACGATAAAGATGAAATAATGATGATATCAACAGCAGGTATAATCATTAGAATAGTCGCAAAGGATATTTCTATAATGGGAAGATCTACTCAGGGAGTTACATTGATGAAAATGAAAGATGATAAGGTTGTGGCAGTGGCAAAATACGTAGAAGAGGAATAGATAAAATAATGGTCCTTAGTTTCTATTTATGTAAATAGATAAGGGCCATTTATTTAAATCCGAGTATATTCCTTTACATTGGACTAGTTTTATTATAAAATTAATACGTATCACCATAATACAAGGGGGGATTTATATGTCCTTAAATATTACAGTTAATTACGATGAAAATGAAAATAAATGGGTGTTCATACCCGAAGGAGAAATAGATATATACACATCTTCAAAATTAAAAAAGGAAATACTAAATAATTTTGAAGAAAACAAAGCTGATATAATTATTGACGGAAAAAAACTGAACTATATAGATAGTACTGGGTTAGGAGCATTAATATCTATTTTAAAGAGACTTAAAGAAAACGAGTATAAAATATATCTTTCAAATATTAAACCTAACATAAGGAAAATTTTTGATATTACAGAATTAGACAAGCTGTTCATCATAAGAGGTGAAGACAGTGAGTAGGGATTGCGTATCTTTAAAAATACCAAAGAAAGCTGATTTTATTAGCCTTGCAAGGCTTGCAACATCAGGTATAGCATACACTATGTCCTTAAATGTTGAAAATATAGAAGATATAAAAGTCTCCATTGGAGAAGCCTGCTTGAATTCCCTTATGTTGGGACATGAGGATACAATTTCTCTGTCCTTTGAAATATTCAGAGATAAATTGTCCATGGAAATATCTGGAGTTAAAGAAATGATTCCAGAAGAGCTTGAGGAGAGGAAGGAAAGGGAGTTAGGTTTATTGATCATTAAGTCATTGATGGATGAAGTAAACTTTAGCAAAGAAGGAGTAAAAATGATCAAATATATTGAGGATGATAATTAATGACTATGAGGCCATTGGAAGAAAAAGAAACAAATGGACAAAGAGAAAAAGAGGAAATAAAAGAATTATTTAAATACTATAGCGAAAATAGGGATAAAAAGACAAGGGAAGTATTAATAGAAAAACACATTTATATTGCTGAAATACTGTCAAAAAAATATGCCAATAGAGGCATAGAATACGATGATATATTTCAGGTGGCTTGCATTGGACTTATATATGCTATTGATAGATACGATATAGAAAAAGGATATGAGTTTTCTAGTTTTGCAACGCCCACTATAATTGGTGAAATCAAAAAATATTTTAGGGATAAGGGATGGACAATTCGCGTACCTAGAAGGATTCAGGAATTGTCAAAGAAAATAAATAATGCAAAAGTATTCTTATCTCAACAGCTATTGAGGTCCCCAACGGTGCAGGACGTGGCAAATTACCTGAATTCCACAGAGGAGGAGATACTTGAAGCCATGGAGGCTAGCAAAGTATATACCCCTCAATCTTTAGATATAACTTATGATTCGAATAACGACGACAAGGATATAAATCTTTCAGATCTCATAGGAGAAGAGGATTATTATTTTAGTAGAATAGAAAACAACGATTTTTTAATGAAGACCATGGAAAAGTTAAATGACATGGAAAAGCAAATATTAATTGAAAGGTACTTTAATAAAAAGACTCAAGTCGCCATAGCTCGAACCTTAGATATATCTCAAATGACTGTATCTAGGATAGAAAAAAAAGTATTGGAAAAATTGCGGAAAGAATTGGAAAAAATAATGCTATAATAGCAGTATACCTTAAGGAAACAGGCTTGGAGTCTGTTTTTTTAATTTTTTTGAAAAATAGTTTAAAATAATAGTTGACATAGAAATTAAAATTTGTTATAGTAATAAAGTCGCTTAAATACGACGACCCTAATCGAAAAGATAAGGGTGGGACCTAGAAAAGTAAATAGTGTGAAACAGTTGACCTAACCCAACGAACTTAAAGTGAGTTGTAGGTAGGTCATTCGTAATGAGAAACAATTTTATGCGAGAAATCGAGCAAATAAAATTGTAATTCGAAACTACGAGAATTAAACTATAAGTCAATAGACAAATAAGTCAGCGAGAGCAAATCAAACTATAAAATGAGAGTTTGATCCTGGCT